>OLNG01000007.1_pt1 | contig 231312 bp, 193 predicted proteins | sample 1643091 | NCBI WGS metagenome assembly OLNG01 (sample SAMEA3136661, study PRJEB25190) | human gut metagenome | biome: human gut; feature: human-associated habitat; material: faeces | place: Austria | collected 2013 | reverse complement strand
TTATAGCATAAAAATAACGACACTGTATATCACTTTCGTAACATACAATGCCGTTGCTTTTATCTCAAAAGACACCTTACAAACTTTCGTTTGCAAGTGTCTTTTTCGTGTCATAAGGTATCCTCCCACTCTTCGAGCGGGTCCCTCCTTATGACTAGGAGTGGACTAGACGGGAGTCGAACCCGTGTCCAAAAACCTTTCCCCTGTTCTTCTACTATCATAGTCAGTTATTTGAATTTCCCGCAAGTTATCGAAAACTAACATCCTATAACTCTTGGTAGCTTCATAGTACTCCTAAATACGCAAAGCTTAATATTTAGGGTTCCCTACTAAAGTCGATGCCAATGTCCGGACCGTAGGCCTTCCGGGATTGACAGCTGCCTTTAATTAGGCAGCGTAAGCTAAATTATCTTCAGCGTTTAATTTTAAGTTGTGATTTAACGCATCTCCCTGCGGATAGCTTCACCAGATTCCAAGCCCCTGTCGAAACCAGTACTAGCCCTTACTGGATTATTTGTATAATAATTGTTTATTATCTTTATAATTATGAAGTATCTTTCTCCTTATGTCAAGTCCTATTCGTAAACTATTTTAACTCACTAAACTATTTTAACTATTCTAATTTAAATATCATACTTTTTTATAACATTTTTTTCTCCAGCCATATTGTGTATTATTATTTATAACATAATTCTTTTTCACATATATATCTTCCTATTATTTAAATACATTCCTCTTCCCTGCATATTTTTCCATTTTCTGCATATGATTATTAAGAAGATTAAAAATATTATATGATTAGATTGGAGTTTTTATGTACAGGCGTTTAAATATTTTTCTTATTATTGGTGCTGTTTTCACTATTATTACAGGCACTCTGTTGCACTTTGTTTATGAATGGTCAGGGGAAAGTCTGTTTGTTGGGATTTTTTCTCCCATTAACGAAAGTGTATGGGAGCATTTGAAGTTGTTGTTTTTCCCTATGTCTGTTTGGATTCTTATTGGATATTTTATTTTTGGGAAAAAATTCAAAACTTACATTCCTTCTGCAGTTATTGGCATTATTTCAGGCATGATTCTTATTCCAATGTGGTTTTACACTTATACCGTGTTTACCAGCAAGCCGATTCTTTTTCTTGATATTTTATCTTTTATTATTAGTGTTTGTGTTGCCTTTTTTATAACAGCACATTTAATTGAAAATTATAATATCCCATACCTTACTCCAAAACTTGGATTTCTGATATGGGATATTATCTTTGCTTTATTTATTATTTTTACACTTTATCAGCCTGATTTTCCGCTGTTTATAAGTTATTAGTCCTGCTTGCGATAGTATGAGAACCAATATGCAATACCTGTTGCGCAACCACCGATAATATTACCGATTGTTACAACTAAAAGGTTCTTTACAATAAAATTAAACCATGTAAGTCCTGCTGTTTCCAAGCCAAGGTTTCCATATGCCATCTTTGAAAAAAGACCACCTGAAATGTAACTCATATTGGCTACACTATGCTCAAATCCGCAGATTACGAATACCATAATTGGAAGGAATAGACCTATAATCTTTCCTCCTACTGTCTTGGATGTTGCTGCCATCATTACTGCAACGCATACAAGGATGTTACACAAAATCGCCCTAAAAAACATTTCCTGAATACTTAAATTACACTTTGTTGTTGCAATTGAAATTACGCTTTTTGCAACACTGCTATTAAACATTGAATAAATGTTTCCTAATGTGAAAAATCCTGTAACAAAAATTGAACCTACAAAGTTTCCAATGTAAACGACTATCCAGTTCTTTAACATCTGTCCTACTGTAATGTTCTTAGACAATACAGACATAATCAATAAGTTATTTCCTGTAAATAATTCTGTTCCATTAATAATTACCATGGCAAGTCCTGCCGGGAATACTAATGATGTTATAACTTTTGCAACTGATGAATTAGTGACCGTTGATGAAGCTATTGTTGCTGCTGTTCCGGCCAAAGCAATAAACATACCTGCCAAAAATGCTAATACAAACATTCTTCCAAGTGGCATTGTTGTTTTTCCTTTTCCGCCATTAATGTAGTTTTTTGTTGCTTCTTTTACTGATATCATTCTTCCGTACCTTTCAAAATTATTTTTTACCCGAAGAATAATGATACTACTTTTTCAGTTGCCCGTAAACTGTTATTTTTATGAATCTAATTCCATTTTTTCACTAATTATTATTTAGTGTTTTTAGTGTCTAATTCACTATCAATATATTCACAGGCACCTATTGCTGCAACTGCTCCGTCGCTGGCCGCCGTTGTAAGCTGACGGACTTTCTTTGTTCTACAATCACCCGCCGTAAAAATTCCTTTTGATTCTGTTTTGCAATCCTCACCTGCAATAACATAACCTTTGTCGTCAAGTTCCACAACTTCTTCAAAATCATAATTGTCCGGTTCCTGACCTACTGCAATAAAAAGACCTGAAACCTGAATATCTTTTTCTGAACCATCAACTGAATTTTTTACAGTGATTCCTTCAACCTTATCGTCGCCTATTAATTTTACAACATTGCTGTTCCAAACCATTTCAATATTATCTTTTTCAGATATTGCTTTTGCAATTTTTTCTTCACCACGAAGCTTGTCCCTTCTGTGAATAATATATACCTTATTGCAATAGTTTGAGAGAAACATTGCATCTTCCAATGCTGTATTTCCACCACCTACTACTGCAACATCTCTGCCTCTAAAAAACATACCATCGCAAGTTGCACAATATGAAACACCTGAACCAATAAGTTCTTTTTCTTTATCAAGTTTTAATGATCTGTTTTTTGCACCTGTGGCAATAATTATAGCTTTTGTTTCGTAAGTTTCTTTATTTGTAACAACTTCTTTCAAAACTCCATTATTTTTAATTTCCACAGCTTTTTCATACTTAATTTCGGCACCAAGACTTTTTGCCTGATTAAAAAGATTTGTGGCGAACTCAAAACCTGATGTCTTAATTATTCCCGGATAATTCTCAACTTCAGGAGTGTTCACAATCTGACCACCATAATTCTTCTCTTCCAAAAGCAAAACCTTCTTGCCTGAACGCACACCGTAAATCGCTGCTGACATTCCGGCTGTACCTGCTCCTATAATTACAATATCGTACATAAGCATAATGAAATCCTTCCTTACTAAATCGTTATCAAATTATTTTAATAAATCTAAAATTTCATCCTTTGTGCAGGCACCAATAGTCTTGTTTGCTATCTCACCATTTTCAAAAACAATTAATGTAGGAATAGACATAATATTATACTGAATAGAAATTTCAGGTTCCTTGTCTACATCAACCTTGCAAACCTTAACATCAGTTAATTCCTCTCCTAACTCTTCAATAATAGGAGAAACCATCTGACATGGTCCACACCAAGTTGCCCAAAAATCAACCAAAACTTTTTTATCAGATTTTAAAACTTCACTTTCAAAGTTTTCTTTTGTTAAATGTAATACTGCCATAAAATGACCTCCTTTCAAATCATGCCTTCCTCCTTGCGGAAAAACTTTTGTTGCAAACACGTTGATTCATCTCATTTTGCTCCGTCGTCTATTGCAAAATTTCGAGAATCCGCCTATTGTTTGCGTCCAAAAGTTTTTCTGCAAGATCTGAAAAGACATACCTTTTGTACCAATAATAGTATACCCTTTTTTCTCTACTTAACCAATAAGATTTTAACTCTTTTTTTGCACTATTGTATTTCACCCCACGGCTGAAAATTCTAATAGAAAGTGCTCTGAAGCCGTCGGTCCTTAGAAGGTAGGGTAGCGAAGCTGCCATAGCTTCTTAGTACCGCTACGAGCTGAAGGCAGCGGGAGCGTGCTTTCGTTAGAATTTTCAGCCGAGGGGTGGGAAGTACAACTCTGCCAAAAGCCCTTAGTACCGCTACGAGCTGAAGGCAGCGGGAGCGTGCTTTCGTTAGAATTTTCAGCCGTGGGGTAGGAAGTACAACTCTGCCAAAAGCCTAAATTTCCTTCACTATTTGGATTATCAGTGTCGGCACAAACGCAAGCCCCAGTATTTCCAATATGTTTACTGCCGTAAAGTCTGCTATTTCAAATAACCCGTGTAATTGTGGTACAAACAATACTATTGATATGAATGCTATTCCTGCCACAAATGCCATTATTTGATATGGATTTGTTTTCAGTTTTAATTTTCTTATGCTTTCTTTTCCTCTGCAGTTAAATCCGTGGAATAGTCTGGCTATGGTTAGTGTTGCAAATGCCATTGTGGTAGCAAGGGCTGTATTTGTTTTCAATCCAATGTAGTATGCTGACATTGTTGCTATTCCTATCAATGCTCCCTGCAATATTATTTTTATTATAAAGTATTTTGTTAGGATTCCTTCTTTTGGATTACGTGGTTTTTCTTTTAATAACGAATCATCTGAAGGCTCCATTCCTATTGCTATTGCCGGAAGTGAGTCTGTTAGAAGATTTATAAACAAAAGGTGTATTGCTGTAAACGGCATTGAAAGTCCTACAATTGATGCATATAAAACACACAATATTCCTGCCATATTTCCTGATAATAAAAACATTATGGCATTTTTTATGTTTCTATATACATTTCTTCCGTTTGCCACTGCTTTTATTATTGTTGCAAAATTATCATCTGCTAATATCATTGATGAGGCGTCTTTTGAAACTTCCGTTCCGGTTATACCCATTGCCACACCTATGTCTGCTTTCTTTAGTGCCGGTGCATCGTTTACACCGTCTCCCGTCATTGAAACTACATTGCCGTGTTTCTGCCAGGCTTCAACTATTCGTATTTTATTTTCAGGAGAGACTCTGGCATAAACTGATATTCTATTAATTTTTTCATATAATTCCTCATTTGACATTTCATCAAGTTCCAAACCTGTTACTGCCAAATCCCCATCATTAAAAATTCCTATTTTCTTTGCTATTGCTATGGCTGTGATTTTGTGGTCGCCTGTTATCATAACTGTTTTTATACCTGCTTCTTTTGCCTTTTGTACAGCTTCAACTGACTCCTCTCTTGGTGGATCAATCATAGCAATTAAGCCTAAGAAAATAAAATCTTTCTCATTTTCAATTGTCAAATCCTCATCTGCTTCTTTGTAAGCAAAAGAAAGAACTCTTAATCCCTGATTTGAAAATTTCTCATTAACTTTTAAGATTTCTTCTATGTCACTTTGAGAAATTTCTCTAACCTGATTGTTTTTTCTTATTTTAATGCATCTATTAAGCAAAACATCCAAAGCACCTTTTGTAAGAACTGTTTCCTTGTCGTGTAATTTACATTTTACACTCATTAATTTTCTATCTGAGTCAAAAGGAATCTCCTGCAATCTTGGAATTGCTCTTCTTACATCTTCTTCATTTAACATTTTTTCGTTAAAATCATTATTTTCAACTGTACTATCTTCAAATTTCTTACATCCATCATTTCCAATTCTAAAATTTTCAACTTTTATATTTCTGAACATTTCAAGTAAAGCATATTCTGTAGGATCACCTATTCCTTTTCCGTCCACTATTGATGAATCATTACTTAATATTGCATTATATACAAGGTCTCTGTGTAATTGATTTTTCAAATCAAGCTGGTTAGGACTTATAATATCTCCGTCCACATAAACCTTTTCAACTGTCATTTTGTTCTGTGTTAATGTACCTGTTTTATCCGAGCAAATAACAGATACACAGCCCAGACTTTCAACTGCTTTCAGGTCCTTTATTATGGCATTTTCAGAAGCCATCCTACCTGTTCCTATAGCCTGCACTATTGTTACTATTGAGCCTAATGCCTCCGGTATTGCTGCAACTGCAAGTGCCACTGCAAACATTAATGAATCTATAAGGCTAACATTTCTAATTAAGCATAAAACAAAAACTACCGCAGAAATAATCATAATTCCAATTGCCAGTCTTCCGCTAAACTGATCAAGGCTTTTTTGAAGCGGTGTTTTTCTTTCTTTAGCTTTATTCATTAAGCCGGCTATTTTTCCTATTTCTGTATTCATTCCTGTTTCCGTAACAAGAACTTCCGCCCTACCATAAACTACAAGACTTCCTGAATAAACCATGTTAACTCTGTCTGCCAGTGGAATATCACCTTCTAATGCTTTGTCTGTTTTCTCCACATTGGTTGATTCCCCTGTAAGCGAGCTTTCATTAACCTGCAAAGAATAATTATTGATTATTCTTCCATCTGCAACTATTAAATCTCCTGCTTCCAACACTAAAATGTCACCCGGCACAACTTCCTTAGAAGGTATTTGAATTTTAATACCATTTCTCATTATCTTTGCACTTGGAGAAGATAGTTGTTTAAGACTTTCTAAAGACTTCTCAGCTTTAATATGCTGTACTGTTCCAAGAATGCTATTCATTATAAGCACTGCAATTATTACAATTGTACTTTCAGGGTTTTCAGAAAATGCAGATATAACTGCCGCAATAATAAGAATAATAACAAGTAAATCACAGAACTGGCTTAAAAATACCTGTAGCACACTTTTCTTCTTTGCTTCCTCTAATAAGTTTTCTCCAACCTTTTCTCTTATTTGTAAAACCTGCTCATCGCTTAATCCTTTCTCTGTAACGTTCATTTTTTTCATAAGTTCGTTAGAATCAACTTTCCAACTTTCAATCATTTTGGCACCTCCATTTTTCATTTTGAACCTATTTTTTCTTTGGTGCTATTTTTACACGATTTTTAATATCTTATAATTATCTCAAATGCTTTTCACTTTTTTGATAAGCAAAAAAAGAACGAGACTTTTTTCGCACCAAAATAATGCGATAAAAGTCTCGTTCCTATTTCAATATACTTCCCGGTTGTTAAACGTGATGACGAAAAGTATAACAACTGCTTAAGTTGTGAACTACTCCCTAATATCTTGTGACTATGCTAACATATTGTATTCTACATTTCAACCCTTTATTTCTGATTTTTTACTGATTATCTTCTATTTCTGAATCCTTAGCATTTTCTTTACTCTCTAAGTATTCTGAAGTTTCATCAGGAATTTCATCTAAGTCACTTCCTACATCAATTTCCTTTGGTTGTTTTCTGTATAGAATGTCATACATTACAGGAACTATGAACAATGTCATAAGTGTTGCATATAGAAGACCGAAGGCTACAACTATTGCCATACTCTTCTGCATTGCATTTCCCGCATCCTGTGAAAATACCATAACACTCATTGAAAGAATTGTTGTTAATGCTGTCATAAGAATTGGACGCATTCTTGTTTTTCCTGTTACAATAAGTGCTGTTCTCTTATCAAGTCCCTGAATACGAAGCTTATTAGTGTAGTCAACGAATACAATACCGTTGTTTACTACAGTTCCCATAAGGATCATAAATCCCATTAATGCCATGGCTGAAATAGTCTGGCCAAAGATTATTAATCCTATCATTCCTCCTGTAAATGCCAAAGGAATTGTAAAGAATATAATAAACGGTGACAATAAGCTTTGGAACTGTGCAACCATAATAAGGTAAACTAAAATAGCTCCTAAAAGTATAGCCTGTAGCATCTGCCAAATCATATCCATAACCTGATCTGATTCACCTCCGATTTCAATTGTGTAACCGTCAGGTATATTGTATTCATTTATTTTCTTTTCAAGTTCTCTGGACATTAATGTTGCATTATATCCATCCTCAACTTCTGCAGTTACTGATAAATACTGTGTGAGATTTTTTCTCTTGATTGTATTTACACTGTCTTCAATATTCATAGTTGCAAAATCAGATAACTCGTAATTCTTCTTTACTTCTTTTCCGGTATCATCATAAGTTGTTGCTGTAATCTTTGACTTCATAAGATTTTCGTAAGTAAGCTTATCTGTTTCATCAACTACTTTTACTGCCACATCATCATCGCCTACATTAAGTGTTATTGAATCTTTGTCAGTTGTTGTACGTGCTACAAGTTGCTGATATATCTGTGCAACTGTAAGTCCCTTGGCTGCTGCCTTGTTCTTGTCAATCTGAAGATGTATCTGCTTATCCTTCTCGTCAATACCGTTAGTAACTTCTTTTGCTCCCTTAATGCTCTTAACCATATCCATTACGTCTTCACTAATGGAAATTAATTTGTCCTGGTCTTTTCCATAAATATTTACTGCAAGACCACCTGATAGCATACTTGACATATCCCCCATTGCAGAAGAACTTACCTTAAATTCCTTGCACTTTATGTCTTTAGTATTAGTTTCAATTTCTTTTATAATCTTTCTAAACTGCTTAGTTGTTTTAATACTATCATCTGTTAAAACACTGAATGTGAAGTTTGTGTAGTTATTAGATGAACTTCCCATGGACATTACTGCCGCCCCTGTGTTTCCATCCATTGCACCTACTTTTGATACTCCGTCTACTTTTTGGATTTTTTCCATAACCTGACTTGCAGTATCATAAGCTGTATCTTTATCAATTGTCTTGTCAAAAGTTAATGTTGCGGAAATCTGATTACTTTCCATATCATCCATTAATACAAGTCCTGTACTAAACACTTTTGCAACACAGATTGCCAACAATACAATTGAAATTCCAATGGGCACTATCTTGTGATTTAAGCAAAATTCCAATGCCACTTCATACTTCTCTTTAACCTTGTCAAAGAATCTATGGTTCTGTTCCTTAGTCTTTCTAAGTACTACTGAAGAAATTGTCGGTACAACTGTAAGTGCTACTATTAATGATGCAATAAGTGCATATGAAATAGTAAATGCAAAAGGTATCATTAACTGACTAACTGTTCCTGATGTATAAACCATTGGAAGGAATACACAGATTGTTGTAAGCGTTGATGCAATAATTGCTCCTGCAACCTGTTTTGCTCCCTGAACTGCTGCTCTAGGTGCTGAAATTCCCCTGTTTCTAAGTCTATAAACGTTCTCTATAACAACAATGGAGTTATCTACCAACATACCTATGCCAAGACAAAGTCCTGCCAATGACATTACATTTAATGTTATATTTGTAAAATACATTATGATAATTGCAAAAAGTACACTAAAAGGAATACTGAAAGCAACTACCAATGTAGGCTTAACATCTTTTAAGAATAATGCAAGAACTATAATTGCAAGAATTGCACCCAAAAGAATACTTGATAAAATACTCTTAACTATAATGTCTATGTATTCACCCTGATCCATTAATGGAGTAATTGTAAGTCCATCATACTGTTTTTCTAACTCTTTAAACGAGCTTTTCAAATTAGTTGAAACAGTACTTGTGCTTGCTGTACTTGCCTTAAATGCTGATAACAATAAAGCGTCCTCTCCATTTAACTTAGCATATGACTCGCCTTCATTATCAATTGTAACAATGTCTGCAACATCACTTAATTTGATTTTTCCAATGCCTTTTACCCTTGTAAGAACCATCTTTTTAAGCTGTTTTGCATTGGTATAATTTTCACCTACTTTTACAAGCCACTGATTGTCTTTCTTATCATCAATATAACCTGCAGGCATTGAGAAATTCTGTGCAGTAATTAACTGTGATAATGTATCAAGTGTTAAAAGTGAATCAATATTTGAATTTTCAATTGCTGCCTTTCTTGAATTTTCTAAATCCTGTTCTGATTTTTCAAGTTCTTCTTTTGCAGAATTAATCTTTGACTGTCCTGCTTCCATCTGGGCATCACCTGAGCCAAATCCTGCTGCAGCTTCAAGACTTCCTTCCTGAACACTAACATAATTCTTGTCAATGTCCTTCATCTTACTATTGATAGTCTCTACCATCTTTTCTGCTGCTAAAATTTTAGTTTTAAGATTGGCAAGTTCTGTATCAATCTGAGGTATTCTAACTTCAACAATGTTGTAAATCTGTTTTAAGTTATCCAATGTAATAAGTTCAGCTTTATCTTTCTGTCCCATATTTGTAAGCCATTTCTTAAAGCCTTCCAATTCATCAGGATTATCAATTGCATCCTTAACGCTTTTTGGAATTGTAACATTCATAGTCTTTGCTACACTTCCATACTGCTTGTTAAGATTGGCAAGTGTGTTGTTAATCTCTTTATAATTCTTTTCTATTTTGTTATCTTCATATATTTTCTTTTCGGCTTCTAAGGCACTCTGACTTGCTTTCATACTGTTAAGAGATGATTCATATGCAATCTTTGTTGCCTTTGCATCTGTTAACTTAGAATCGGCCTCAGCAAGCTGTTTGTTAGTGCTTGACTGCTTATCTTTTAAAGCTTTCTTCTGGTCAGCAAGTTCACTTTCTGCCTTATTTAATTTAGACTTGGCAGAACTAATCTTCTTGTCTGCATCTGCTAATTTGCTGTTAGTCTTTTCAAGAATCTTGTTATTAATCTTGTCTATTTTATTCTGATTAAGTCTTACTTCAACTGTATCCTCAACTCCACCAACTACTGAAACACTGGCAACTCCGTCCTGTCTTTCAATATATGGTTCTACAACCTCTTTTGAAAATGTAGTAAGGTCTTTAATGTTCTTTCCGTCGTAATTTACACTGGCATACATTGTTGCCATCATATCCATACTTAATTCCATGGTGTTAGGTTTTCCACATCCGTCAGGAAAATCTACACTGTCAAGTGCATTTGATACTTTTACAAGAGCTGAATCCATATCTGTATCGTCTGCAAATTCAAGCATTACAATACCATAATTCTCTGATGATGTACTTGTTACATTCTTTACGCCACTAATTACGCCAAGAGCATTTTCCATTGGCTTAGTTACATCTATTTCTACTTTTTCAGGTGACGCACCGGGTTCTGTTGTAACAACAATCAAATATGGTACTTCCATATCCGGCAAAAGGTCTGTCTGCATTTTGCTTAAGCTGACTCCACCTATTATTAAAACTACAATTACAGCCACTAATACGAAAAATGGCTTTTTAACACAAAACTTACTCATTTGTTTTATCCTTTTCTGTCTTTAACTTGCAACACACTACCGACTTAATTATTTTAGTGATTACATATTATGATAATTTATTCTAATTGTAAACATTTAATGAACAACCTAATTAATAATCTAATTTATAATCTAATTTATATTCTAATTGATATTTCTTATTTTTTCCTGCAATATTCTTCCAACTGCATCTGAAAACTGATGAATGGTCTCAATTTTCACAAAATCTTTTCCAAAAATTTCTTTGGCTGCAATTGTCCCCCTCTCACTTCCCATAAAAATTCCTATAACCTGAATGTTATTACTTTTTAGATTATGAATTTCCTTTTCCGTGTCCTTTATTGCCAACTCATCTGTGTATTCATTGTTCTTGTAAAAAGCACCTTCCGTTGCACTTTGGTCATCCTGGGGGCTTGCGTCCGTAAGAACTACAAGTATTCTTTTTTCCTTAGGTGAATGTTCCATTAAATGACCTGCTCCCTTTAAAGCCAAACCATCTCTGTTATTTCCTGCGGCAACATACTTAAATATTTCCTTGCCTGCTTTCTGTTCACTATAATCTTTGAAAATCCTTAGCACAGTATAGCCTCTAATACTACAATAAGAATATATCTGACAAGGTATATTGCATCTTTCAAGACTTTTTGCAAGAACGTAAACCTGTGCGGCAATAAATTCCTGACTATTCTTTCTTGATGATGAACCGTCAATCATTATATCAACGGAAAAACCTGACTTATCCTCTTGCTCTTTTTTCTCAAAAACTCTTGGATTATCAACATACAATGCCTGCCAAATTTTGCCACCGTTAATCTTTCCGTGATTAGACATTGAAGGAAAAATCTCTCTTTCGCTGTCTAAAGTTATCCTTAACTGTTCTGAAAGTCTGTTAATGCTATTCTTGTATACAGGTCTGTTTTTTTCAAAATATTCTTTATTCTTTTCGTACTGATTCTTGCATTCTCTTCTAAATTCCAAAATTTCTTTTATTTCTTTTTTAGGCAATTCTCTGCTTTGTTCTTTTAAATTATATTTTTCGCCCTTTGTAAACAAGAGATGGCTTTCTTTGTGCTTTCCTGTACATAATTTTTCTTCAATTCTTTGATTTTCAAAATCATTATACATATTTTTACCAAAAGTTGACTGAACATATTCCAAGGCATATTTAGGATTTCCATTTAATGAAAACTGTAAAAGATAGTTTTTCCCTTTTTTCAGAACTCCTGTTTTTCCTTCGTTAAAGCCGGTTGGGTCATCGTACTTCTTTGTTCTTACATATGTGGCACTTACTTTTCCAACTGACCGAAATGGTGACAACACTTTTTGAAGAAAATATACTCCTTCCTTATTTTTCTTTAGTGACGGTGTATAAGAGAATTTCTCAGACAATATCTTTTTAGTTTTACCTATTATCTGCTCTGTTGTCATATTGTTTGAAAAATCAAATTCACTTAACAACTCTTCCTCTTCAGCCGACAAATTGGATTCTTTTCCTAAAATCTGTCTGCAATAACCGTATCTTATTTTTTCAATTAGTGAATTATCAGTATATTTCTTAAATTGCCTAACAGTTTCCTTTGCATATTCAACACGCAAATCTGTTAATGCCATACGATAGTCTTTTTCTTTATTAAACAGTACCTTTTCAAGTCCAATCCAAAACAACCCCTCGAAAAGCTCCTTGTCCTTTCCACCAAGCATATTGAAAAATTCTTCTAATTGAGCGCCATCGTACCATTTATAGCTTAACCCAATTATGATATTTAAATATGTATCCGCCTTGCCATCAGGTGAAAAAGCCAAATATAACGGATTAAGTTCGTAATCTTCTGCCGATGCCCATATGAAGTTTTTTGCACGTTTTATTTCTCTTATATCTGCTTCCATTTTTGTTCAAATCTTCTCTCTAAGTTAACTTTCTTTAATAAACTTATTTTTTTAATAAATCTACTTTTAAATAGATTTCAGTTAATTATTCTTTTAATATATCTTTTTTATAATTTACTTTTTAAACAAATCCTCTGTTTTAATCTTCTTTGAAATTCTTGCCCCTATAGTGTCCTTTATAAGTGTCTGTTCGTACATATCAAAAGACTTATTAGTTATTCCCATATCAAGTGCTGTATGAACTTCAAGTCCTTTTTCCATTAATGCTATGGAATCAAGCAATCCTCTAATATCCAATGCCTTAGATGATATCTCTGAATTTTCACACTTCTTCTGTAAATCAAGAAAAACATTGGCAAATTCTTCTGCCGCCTGCTCACTTATCGTTTCAAATTTGTCCTGTATAAGTTTTATAAGATTATCTTTAGAAATCATTGGCATTTTTATAACTGCAAATCTTGAAACCAACGCTTCATTTAATTCTTTTGTTCCTGAATATCCATAGTTCATAGTTGCAATAAACCTTGTTGCCGGATGCAAATCTATTCTGTCATATCCTGGAACATCAATAGTTCTTCTAAAATCAAGAGTTGCATGTAGTACCGCCATTGCTTCACTTTTCGCCATATTTATTTCATCAAGAATGGCAAAACCGCCTGACTTAGCTGCACTGTAAACAGGTCCCGGTCTGAAAGTTACCTCTCCATTTCTAAAAGTATCCATACCTATTAAAGATGCTGCATCCATATTTACGTGAAAAGAAATATCCCACTTAGGTCTTCCAAAAGTTGCTGCCAGATTTTCCGCAAAAATATTTTTTCCTGTAGCCTTATGCCCCACAAGCAAAATATTCTCCCCGCAAAGTAATGCCGTAACCGCCTGATTCCAAATTTCATCTCCGTAATAAAGATTATCTGGCTTAGGGATTCTGTATAACAACTCCTGACTAACAGGATAACTCTCCCTGTATGAATTTATTTCTTTTTTTAGGCTTTCGTTAATGTTAAGTTTCTGTAAATAATTGTCCATTTTGTTCACTTCTTTCTTGGTATTAGTAAATCATAAATTGTTTTTTCATCTTTTCGTACCTTAGATATTCTCTTATATTCATAAAGACTTTTTTCTAGCACAGATATATCTGAAAAATACTCTTTTACAAAAGAAACACTTTTAACATTTTTCATTTTCAAAATAGATTTGCAATATTCACTTGGTGACATATTCTTTCTCTTCTCAAAATCCAGATATTTTCCTTCATTACAAATTATCAGCATTTCTATTTCAGGTGCTGTAATAACATTTACAATTTCCACTTTGTGTTGATATGCTTTACTTATTTTAAAATTTTCTCTTCTTGAATCAAGTACTCTGTATACTTTTATCTTACCTGCAAAATCCTTTTTCAAATAACGTGTTTCAAAATCTTTTCCTTTTCTCGTCTTAAGTATTTCACCTTCAAGCAATTCATCTCTTGAAAATATTAATTTATTTTGATCCAATAACATATTCATTATTGCAGTTTCAGCTCCACCTTCACAAATACAAGCAATATATTTAGTCATCATCTCCTTCATCCCCCTCTATTCTTACACTAGAAAGAACTTTCTTTAGTGCCATATATGATTCATATATAGGAACAGTACCTTCTAAATATCCACTCTCATATGCCTCACTCTTCTTTATATCATTTCTCTTTAAAATAAGTGAAAGGTTCTCAGTATATATTCCTCCCCTATTTCTAACGATATAGATGCAATCATTTCTGTCATACTCATCCAACAATTCTGAATAATGTGTAGAGTAAATTAAAGTAGCTCCATTTCTATTTACATTTGGATTCATAAAGAAACGAACCAATGTAGTTACTATTTCTTCATTAAAGTGATTTTCAAGTTCATCAACTATTAAATAACCACCTTCCATAAAGCATAAAAGTGCATTCATAAAAACATTTATTCCTTTTATTGTACCTGATGAAAGATATTTTTCTATTTCACTTGGATTATTTAGTATGATTTCTTCTGATTCGTAAAATTTCAGACGAATATCCGCCGGTTTCTTCCTAATATCACATTTAAAATATTCAATACTTGGGTCTAAAAAAGTAAGCAATTCTTTTGGAAATTTTCCAAGAATATTAAGCATATTATGATTTGTCCACATTAACATATCTCTTAATGGAAAATTCGACTGTTTTTCCTTATTTATAGCAATCATTACACTTACATCATTTAATAGAAATTGCTCTTTTTCATTTCTTTCAATTCTTATATCTGAATCATTAAATTCAAATAAGCTTTTTTTTGTTTTTACTTTAGTGGCATCTTTTTCCCAAAGTCTTTCTTCCGTAATTATTAATTTACTTTCATTATCAACCTGATTTACCCTTTTTTCTATATGTGTTTCCAGTTTATATACACTGTTATCATTATAAAAAAAGCTTGTAATCTTCACTTTCTCATTGTCTGATAAATCATTTAAAATTTCTTTAGATTTAATATTATTAAGTGCCTCATTATTAAGCAAATTTATTACAAATGAGATTGCTTTTAATATTGTTGTTTTTCCTGAAGCATTAAGACCTATAAATGAAATTGCCTGATTTGTATAAATACTAGTATAATTGTTAGAAAAAGTGTTAAACAGTTTTTCTTGGTCATCTTCTGCTACTCTCTGCTTCGTAATAAAATCAATATCTATATTTCCTTTAAAACGTGGCATATCCTGTATAAATATTTTTAATAATCTCATATTTTTACCTCTTATTTTCGATTTATTTGTTATTACATTTTATATTATGTCACATTTCTAAAGAATATGCAACATTAAAAACGTACTATCCGTTTTTAATTTACCTTTAATTTTATATAGGTGAAACTTAATATAAATTTAAACCTACCTAAAATTTAAAATGGTCTCATTCGACCACTTTAAAATCACTACAATTATTTTTTCACACCAAACTATCCCTTAAACACAGCGCTCCCCACCCTGCCTGTTTATTAGGCCACTGCTCATATCCCGGCAGATGCTTTGCACCACGTATCAGATACGCTTTTATTTTTTCTCCATAAAGATAGGGATCATTGCCTCTTACTATTCCCCATTCCATCATTAAAGCAGCACTGCCTGTTACAAAAGGTGTTGCCATTGATGTTCCGCTTAAAACTGTTGTTCCACCACCTGTAGCCGCCGATCTTATGTTTACCCCCGGTGCAACTATGTCAGGTTTTATCTGGTTGTTCTCTCTTGTAAAACCTCTTCCTGAGAAAGTTGCCACCTTGTCTGTACTTGTATCATAGGCTCCTACACTAATTGCCTTGTCAGTTGCCGACGGTATTGTCAAAGTAATTTCCGGATCAGGTTTTAAAAATCCCGTAAAAGTATTAATCGACTGATTTCCCGGCAACCACATATCATACCTTCCCACAACACTTACTTCAGGAATAATTCTTATAATCCATATTCCTGAATCTATGTATTGATTGACAGGTATTAAATCCATATAAATTTCCTGATACCTGGTATATGGTTTCGGTGAGCCGTACAATATGAAAACATTAGTATTTCCTAATGTGTAACTGCTAATTGAATTGCCCCTTCTATTTTCTACATTATCTGATATACTTCTTCCTATTTCATTACTTGTTTCATCACTTATTCCATTATTTAGCCTATTACTTTCTCTATTGTTCTCCCTTATCACCGGTGTTCTCTCTCCTGTAGGTGCCTCAATCTGAATTGCAAATGTATCCACATAATCTTTCCACAACTGTATGCTTATAGATTTCTGATATGCCGAAACCTGTAGTTCCACATCCTCATTAGAAAAAGCATAACCTGATGTATGTCCAATGCCGTCTCCCTCATTTCCCGTTCCAATCTGTACTGAAATTCGGTTTCCGTCTATAACCGAATTAATATATGAGGATAATAATGTTGTTCCATCGTGAGAGCCATATGTGTTGCCAAAACTAATGTTAAGTGATAATGGCATTTTATATTCGTTTGCTGTTTTTACAATAAAGTCTATTGCCTCCATTAGCCGCGTTGTTCTTGGAAAAGAATTTTCTGTTGCTGTTGCCATTTTTACAATTACTAATTTGCTTTTTGTTGCAATTCCAAGATTATTATTTTTATTGTCTGCAAAATTTCCAGCAGCAATTCCGGCAACATGAGTTCCATGTCCTGTTAAATCCCTTGAATTAACTTTCGTATAAGAATTTTCAAGCATCAAAGCCTGATTAATATCCGATTCACTATAAACCGTATCCGTTACCTGATCCCACAATCTTAAAATTCTCGTACTTCCGTCCTGATTTCTAAAAACCGAATTGGTGTAATCGATTCCACTGTCAGCAATGCCAACAATAACGCCTTCTCCAAACAAACCCATTCCATTATTTAAAAAATTGTCCTGTTGAACCTGATTAATACAAGACTCTCTCTTTCCATTTAGTACGCTATATTCTAATCTCTTAGGTTTTTCAATAAAAATAATTTGCTCTAAATTGCTAATTGCATCAATTAAGTTTTTAGGTGTTGTTATAACTGCATATCCATTAGATAATTCTCTTACGTTAACATTAGGCAATCTCCTCAGTTCATCCAAATCCCCCTGATATCTTATAATTAACTCCCAAATATCATTTTCTATTCCCACAGATAATTCCTGAGACTTTTCCAAATCTTCTTCCGGCAGATTCAATGCAATATTTAATGTATTATCTATTTTTTCATTCATAAAAAAAACCTCAAACATATTTCTTTCCGAAATCTTTAACTAAACTTAATCTAACTCTAATTGCTTTTTGCAATACTTATTAAATTTAATTAAATAATCTCTATCACTGAAATATATTTAAGGTCTTTAAATATTATTCTTTGAAATTAAAGTGCTATATCATTAATCTTCTTTATTTCTTCATCTGAGAAATCTATATTTTCCACAGCCTTAATGTTGTCAAGAATCTGTGATGTTTTTGAAGCACCTGCAAGTACAGTTGTAACAATACCGTCTTTAAGAATCCAGCTTAAAGCCATTTCTGCCAGTGTCTGGTTTCTCTCTTTTGCGATTTCATTAAGTGCTCTTACCTTATTCATTCTCTCTTCTGTTAATGATGCTGCCTGAAGGAAACGTCCATCAGTATTTACTCGGCTGTCCTTTGGAATACCATTAAGATAGCGGTCTGTTAAAACTCCCTGATCCAATGGTGAAAAAGCTACAATTCCCTTGCCAAGTTCTGCTGACTTATCCTTTAATCCATTATATTCAATTGTTCTGTTTAAAATTGAATAGCTATTCTGATTAATAATAAATGGTACTTTCAAATCATCTAAAATAGCTGATGCCTTAGCCATTGTTTCACCATCATAATTAGATAATCCTACATATAAAGCCTTTCCGCTTTTTACTGCCTGAGCCAATGCCCCCATTGTTTCTTCCAATGGTGTTTCAGGATCCATTCTGTGATGATAAAAAATATCAACGTAATCAAGTCCCATTCTTTCAAGACTCTGATCTAAACTTGCAAGAAGATACTTTCTGCTTCCACCGTCCCCATAAGGTCCGTCCCACATTCCATATCCTGCTTTTGTTGTGATGATTAGTTCATCACGATAGGCACTCATTTCTTCTTTCAAAATACGTCCTAAGTTCTTTTCTGCCGCACCTGATTCGGGGCCATAATTGTTTGCCAAATCAAAATGTGTAATTCCATTATCAAAAGCTGTGAAGCATAAATTCTTCATATTCTCATAAGGTGCAGTGCTTCCAAAATTGTGCCAAAATCCTAACGACACTGCCGGAAGTTTTAATCCGCTTGTTCCTACTCTGTTATACTTCATGTCCTTATAACGTGTTTGTGCTGCCTGATACATGAATTACATCCTCCTTATTTTAGGAAACCGTTAACAATTTGTTCTTCGGCTTCCGCTTCTGTCAGACCTAAAGTTTGTAACTTAATAAGCTGTTCCCCTGCAATTTTTCCTATAGCCGCCTCATGAATAAGTGAAGCATCTAAATCATTAGCTGTAATTTCCGGTATGGCACTAATCTTTGCATTATCCATAATAATGGCATCACACTCTGAATGACCATTACATCTTGCATTACCGTTAATTACAGAATAAAAAATCTGTTTTGAATTATCCCTTGCCACAGAACGGGAAATAACATTGGCACTTGAACCGTCACCATCCATGTCAACTTCAAAACGTGTTGTTGCTGTCTGGTTTCCGTGAGTCATAATTCTCTCAGTAATTACAATCTTGGCATCCTTGTCAAGTTTTCCCTTTGTAACTCGGTTAGTGGAATCTATTCCCTTAATCTGAACAGTTTCCATTTCCATATATCCACCCTCTTCTATATTTACAATAGTTGTAGGGTTCATAACATTTTCACCATTCCCATCGCCTTTGCCATAATGCTTTTCAACATATTTTACTCTGGCATTCTTACCAATGTAAAATGTATGAATTCCATCGTGTCTAGAAAGCTTGTCCCCACTATTGTGAATTCCGCATCCTGCTACTATAAGCACATCTGCACCTTCACCAATATGGAAATCATTATATACACATTCCTCCAAACCTGTCTTGCTGATTACAACAGGGATGTGCACACTTTCATTTTTTGTTCCCGGCTTAACATAAATATCAATGCCGTCTTTGTCTTCTTTAGTTACAATATCTATATTTGCAGTTGTATTTCTGCTATCCTTTTTGCTATTTGCCCTGATATTATAAGCACCGGCAGGAATCTCATGTAATCCTGTAAGTTGCTCAAATAATTCCATCTGTATTTTATCCATAACAATTCTCCTTACACAATTCCATCTATGCTTTTAATTTCTTACATATGCCATTGCTATTAGTACCAAGTACCATTGGAAGAATCTCTTCCTTGTTACCGTGAGCCTTAATCAACCCATCTGCCAACAAAACAATGTCATCTGCTATGTTTAATATTCTTTCCTGATGTGAAATAATAAGAATAGAATTATTATTTTCAAGCTGCATCTTTTCAAACACTTTAATCAAACTATTAAAACTCCAAAGGTCAATTCCCGCTTCCGGTTCATCAAATACAGAAAGCTCTGTTCCCCTTGCAATAATAGTTGCTATTTCAATTCGCTTTAGTTCTCCGCCTGAAAGACTTGCATCCACTTCTCTGTTAATGTAATCTCTTGCACAAAGTCCAACCTCTGACAAATATTCACATGCCTCACTAATAGTAAGTTGCTTTCCTGCTGCAATTCTTAAAAGGTCTAACACTTTAATTCCCTTAAAACGTACAGGCTGCTGAAATGCAAAACTTATTCCAAGCTTTGCTCTGTCTGTAATTGACATTTCCGTAATATCCTGCCCATTATATAAAATCTGACCTGATGTTGGCTTTATAATACCAACAATTAATTTTGCAAGTGTGGACTTACCTGAACCGTTTGGTCCTGTTATTGCAACAAATTTTCCTTCATCTATTTTAAGATTTATGCCATTAATTATATTCTTTAGCTGTCCCTTTTCATCAGTCACGCTAAATCTAACATCTTTTAACTCAAGCATATTCTAAAACTCCTTTTCCATTTTTGCTTGTAACTTTAGCCTTAGCTCCCATTATAACAGAAAACTGAGGTCCTTTGTGTCCTATATCACTATCAAAAATAATAGGCACGTTTAAATCCCCAAGTACAGACATAACTGCATCCTTATATGGTTGCTCTATCCATGTATTATACATTAATGGGCGACCAAAAACAAACCCTGTTGCATTTTTAAAGTAACCTTTTTCCTTCATTTGCCATAAATGAGTTATAAGAACCACGTCTTCCATGTTAAAACTTTCAAGAACCCATACAATTCCGTCATCTTTATACTTTTCAATAAACTGTTCTGTTCCGTCATATTTTGTTCCAATTAAGAAAGCCAATACATCAAGACAGCCTCCAACAAGTCTTCCTGAAATTTCAATTTTTTCCTCACCTCTGCCATTAACCCAGTTGACTTTCTCATCATTACAATATCCTTCAAAACCTGTTACATATTCGTGTCTGTCTGATTCATAAAAATCAAAAGATTCCTGTTTCTTTACAGTTCCTTCCAGAACACCTAACGCATTTTCAACAGGTTTCTGCCATGGTTTCATTCCAAAATCACTTATATGACAACCATAAACTGCTGCCACGTCACATTTTGTAACAATTGGATAAATCAATGTTGTGTTATCTGAAAATCCCTGAAACCATTTAGGATTATTCTTAATACTTTCAAAATCCACATATTCAAGCATCTCCATTAAATAATCCCCACCTGCTACTGAAAATATACAGGAAACATCTTTATTTTTTACAAGTTCATTAAACTGCTCTCCTCTTTCTTTTCCTGTCGAGCTACATCCTCTCCAGTCAGACGTATATACATTGTCAGTAACCTTAACATTGTATCCTCTGTTTTCAAAATTCTTAATTGCATTCTTTATTCTTTTTTGTTTTAATTCATTTACAATACCGCTTGAAGTTGCAGTAACTCCAATGGTATCACCTTTTTTAATGTATTTAGGAAAAATCATATTGTACTCTCCATTATTTTATAGTTATCTGCTGACCAAGATGAACTGAATAAATAATCATTTCAGAAACCTTATTAACTCCCGGCTCACTGCCAAGTATCTGCTCAATTGCAAGTTTGTAGCATTCTAACTGAACATGATATCTTTCAACAAGTTCCTCCATTGTGTCAACTTTGTCTGTCTTATAGTCTACAATAACATATTTATCATTTTCTACAAAGCATAAATCAATTATCCCCTGAATAATCATTGTTTCTTTTGATGTGGTATTACTGTTAATTTCACAAGCCGGAACTCCCATTAAGAAATGCTGTTCCCTATATAGCTGATTATTAGCATATGCCTTCTTCATTCTTCTAAACAAATCAGACTTTGTAAAATCAATTATATCCTTTCGCATAACAGATGCTGCACCCATTCTGTCTATTAAACCTGCATCAACAAAACCGTCAATCATCTTCTTAACTGTTTCCTGATTATATTCTTCAAGTTCCATATCGAGAAGTTCAAAAATTCTGTGGTACGCTGTACCTCTCATTGCACCTGTAAGATATTGTGGCTCATCAATATCTTCTTTTTCAAAATCAGGTATAATTTCCGGTAATTCCACTTCTTCTCCAAAAGCCTGAAATGCATCCTGTTCTTCTTCCTGCTCCATACCTTGGCTTTGCTTCTTAATTTCCGTAACACTTGCCTTTGAATGAAGAGTAATATCTTCAATATATGGATACTGAAACTGAAACCTTTGGAAAAGTTTTTCAATTGATGCATTTTCTTTGTTTGCCAACTGCTTCATTTCCATAAGCATAGTTTCTTTTTTAATACTGTCTGTTATATCTTCTGCTGCAAGTCCTAATATAACATCCGGCTGTTCTTCCACTTTCACTTTAATAAAACTATCCTTATCATATAAAGGATTACCACATTCAGTTGCATCTTTATCTGTTCTTACACAGTCAAAAGCCTTATTTCTGCCAATTGTTTTTCCAATTAGCTCCATTATGGTTTTTGCACCAATAACATCATTATAAAGCATTAATTCACTATTATCATATATCTGACTTTCAAATTCTCCAATCTGCTTTTCAGCATTCTTAACAAGCCCTGTAATATATAATTTCTCTTTTGCTCTTGTTAATGCAACATAAAGAATTCTCAATGTTTCTGCCACATCCTCTTCCTTATTAGACATTCTGATATATGTTTTTAAAAGAGGTGTCTGTTTAGTCTTTAATTTATTATTAATGCAGTCTATTCCTATGTTTCCATCTGCCCCTGACACAAGCTGATTTGCCTCATTCTTGCTTGTTCCATTAGTATTGCACAAGAATACTACTGGGAACTGTAATCCTTTACTTTTATGAATGGACATTATTCTTACTATATTGTCATTCTCATTAACTGTTGATGCCTCACCGTCATCTTTTGCAAGATACTGAATCTTCTCAATATATCTTAAGAAGTTAAACAGCCCCTTGTAACTTGTCTCATCATATGCCACAGCTTTCTCTTTTAATGCCTGAATATTTAAAAGACGTTTCTTTCCACCGGGCATTGATCTTATATAAAAAGCATAACCTGTTTCATCTAACAATGTATTAATTAAATCATATACAGTTGTATACGGGACCATATTTCTAAATTTTGTAAGTGTATTCAGAAACTCTGTCAGTCTTGTTCTAAGTTCCACATCACTTCCTGATAAAGAATATTGTTCTACACAATCATAAAAACTTTCACAAACATTTTCTGTTTTTATAATTGCTAACTGATTTGAATCAAAACCAAACATTGGAGAAGTAAGTACTGCTGCCAAAGGTATGTCCTGTCTTGGATTATCTATAATTGACAACATATTTGTAATAGTCATAACTTCCATTGTTTTATAATATCCTGTCTTTGATTCTGCAAAAACAGGTATTCCATTATTCTCCAACTGCTCTCTGTAAACATCACTATTATCCTTCATACTTCTTAAAAGAATAACTATATCTCCATATCTTACAGGTCGCATGTCTTTACCTTTTTCAGTTATCTTTAACCCTGTTTCAGGATTAGTAATCTCTTTTATTTTTCTTGCAACATAAGCTGCCTCATCACTTTTATCTCCACCTTCAACCATTACAAATTCTGTTGAATTATCCTGTCCTGCAGGTGGCTCATCATAATCTGCTCCAAGTACAAGGCCATTGCCGTTTTTGTAATCAATGCCTCCCACTTCTTCATGCATTACAAAGTCAAATAAAAAGTTTACACTTTCAATTACTTCCCTACGGCTTCTAAAATTCTTGTCAAGAACAATCTTCACACTGTCTGCACTAGGATCATCTGAAAAACTATTATATTTTTCAAGGAAAAGTTTAGGTTCTGCATTACGGAATCTGTAAATGCTCTGCTTCACATCGCCTACCATAAACATATTATTTATGCCAAAACCTTTAGTTATGGCTGACAAAATAGCTTCCTGAATAATATTACTGTCCTGATATTCGTCAATCATTATTTCCTTAAACTGAGTTGCCATATTTTTTGCTGTTTCAGATGGTACAAGATTTCCATCCTTATCATATTCATTTAAAATATGTAAAGCAAAAAACGCCTGGTCGTTAAAATCCATTATGCCCTTTTCTTCTTTCTGCTCCTTAAGTCGCTTCATAAATTCAAGGGTTAATTTTCCAATATATTCAACACTTGATTTTGTTTCACATATGCTTTCAAAAACCTGATTCAACGTTAAATTAAACTGTTTAGTTGTTAAATCTTTTATTGCCTTTGTGGCATCGTTTTTTATTGCCTTAACCTGCTCCTTCTTTCTCTCATTACAATCCTTCTTACCGGACACTCTTGTTGATGGAATATTCTGAAGTTCACTTTGCATTGCGCTATAAGTTCTGCTTTCAGTTATCTCCTGTAACTTGTCAATAATAGGCGTAAGAGCCTTGGCGCACTTTGGTCCATCCTCGCTTTCAGATATTGTAAGAGCTATGTTAAGCTGGCTTAATATTCCCTCTAACCTGTTTTTCTGCAATTCCAAATATCCCTGCATCCACTTGGACTGCTCCATTTCTTCTTTAGATGAAACATCATATACACTTATGGCTTCTTTAATCCATTTCTCAGGCTCAATCTGACCTGAGGCAAACTTATACATTCTAAGAATCAGTTCCCCTATACTGTCGCTGGTCTTTCCTGTTGAATATTTTTCGGCCAGTTCCATAAACTCATCATCAGCCGCCAAATAATACTCTTCCAACATTTCTTCCACAATATCAGATTGAAGCATTTCTATTTCGTTCTCGTCGGCAATTCTAAAATTAGGATCTAAGTCTATCTTATCAAAATTATCCTTTACAACTCTTGCACAAAAACTGTCAATTGTAGAAATATTGGCATTATGAATTAAGGATAACTGCTTTTGAACATTTAAGTCATTGGGATTATCCTCTTCCATCTTCTCCAATGCTTCGCGAATCCTCTCCTTCATTTCAGAAGCGGCTGCCCTTGTAAATGTAACAACCAAAAGCTGATTCACATCAGTAGGATTTTCTTCATCTGTTATCATTTTTATTATTCGTTCTACTAAAACTGCTGTTTTGCCTGAACCTGCTGCTGCTGAAACAAGTATGTTTCTATCTCTTGTATCAATAACTTTTTGCTGTTTATCTGTCCACTTCATTACACTTCTCCTCAATATCACTTAGTGATACTTTTTCAACCTGACGGTATCTGCTTCCAAGTTTTCTGTCAAAATTACATATTCCACCAAAAGGACAATAATCACATGCACCTTCTACCGGATTAATGCTAATGTCTCCTTTTATAATCTTATCCTGCATTTCTCCTGCCATATTTGAAACATGATTAATAAATTTAGAATAAGTTTTTGTTTCAATGGCTGTACTTCTTGCATCAACACCGCTTTTTGTAATATTAACCGGCAATATTGCTGAAGAACCTGTTTTTGTAATAGTGTTATGGTCCATTGCATTTACAATTTCAATCTCTTTTGCCACAAGACCTGACATTCTATATGCCTTAAAACGCTCCCCTTCTATAGCCATCTTTTTCAATTCTTCATCACTTAACTCACTGTCCGGATTATTTTTTCTAAAATCACTCACAGCTTTCTCACAGTCAATTTCCGAAACATATGGATCATAAACATGAAAATACAAACCTGCTGCCGGATAAACATTCTTATCCGGATTATTTTTCTTAATGTAATCCACAGTGTCCTTTAAATAAACCATTAACTGCATCTGCAATCCCAAGAAAGTTTCCGTAACATTAAAAACTTTGTTTCCTGATTTATAGTCAATTACCTTAACATATATATTGTTGCCATCTTCAAAAGTGTCCACTCTGTCTACTCTTCCGTGGGCAATTCGCAGCTCGTATTCTCTTGGCAGGAAATTTCCTGATCTGATATGTTTAACCAATGCATTTACAGTTTCTGTTGATGTATCTTTAACCTGCTTCTTTATAAATGCAGACCTTGCAATATCATTTAAAGCATCATTTTCATATTGCTCCATTACTTTTTCAATGCTGTCATTTATAATATTTTCACTTTTTTTGTCATCCAAGTCTGCCCATTTAATATTATTCGTATTAATGGTATCAAAAAAGTCCTTAATTGCTGAATGATATAAATTACCTATGTCAAATGCGGCAAGTTCAAATTTCTTTCGCTCTCCTAATTTCAAGCCATTATTTAAAAACTGAGAATATGCACAGGCTGCAAAACGTTCCAATCTTGTAATTCCAATATTTTCTTTATTTCCGTACAACTGTCTTGCAACATTTTCATCCAAAATTGGATTCTTTGCTGAATAAAAGGCTCCGTCAAACATTAAGTTTATGACCTTGCTATATTCCTTATTCTTCATAACTGTTGCCATCAACTCTTTAAAGATTCCACTGTCACCTTCCTTCGAATATTCATATATATTCTGAGAAAGGTAATCCAAAGCTTTACTTCTTGTAGTAACCTGGTTTAAAGTTATTTCACTTTCATCCTCATCTATAATCTTAAGATTTTCAAAAAGATTCATTAAAGTACTTATTATATAAGACTTTCTTCTTGTTGCCCCGTCTGAACCCGACTTGCTGAAAGTAATGCACATCTTCTCCGTAGGCTTGGCAAATATTGTGTACAAATAAAATTTCTGTTTAAAAACATTGTCCGTTGCTGTAGGAGCCAGAATATAATTATTCTTTTCTAAAAACTCTCTATCTGTATCCGTAATTATTCCCCCTGCCTGACCTGCTTTTGGAATAATTCCGTCATTAACTCCCATAAAGAAAATAATTCTCTTAGTATCTTTCAATCTTGTTCTTTCAATATCACCTACCATAACTGTATCAAGTCCCGGAGGTATAATTCCCACTTTCACACTTTCAAAACCTGCCTGAAGAATCTGCTTATATTCCTTAATTGTTAAAACTTCATCTCCCATTAATTCAACTATTCTGTCTAAAAGAGTTATGATTGTCACATAAACCTGCTCATACTCTTTGGCTCTGCTAATCTCACCCTGATTCTGAAATTCAATTCTATAATCATCAATCTGTCTTTGCATATTATTAGCCTGTACAAACTGATATACTGCCTTAGTATACTCTCTTACAGTAGCCTTTTTCTTTTTTAATTCTTCTCTTAAAGGTCTGATAATCTCAACTAGCTTCTCCCTTGCCTGATTAACCATATCAAGTTCTTCAACAGTCATTCCCTTGTAAGCCTTCTCCCAAAGTCTGCCATAACTTTTGAAGCCACGTCTTCCTGACTGCAAAACATAATTCTCCATTATGTCTGCCGCCTCCCTGTCAATTGGAAGAAAACCTAATCTGATAAGATGGAATACTGTTTCATAAGAAAAATCCTTTTCAACAATCTCAATTGCCACCTTTATTCCGTCAACAAAAGGATTTGAAGCAATATTATGCTTGTGGTCAATAAATGCAGGTATATTATTCTTGGAAAACTCTTCCTCAATATATCTGTAATAACCGTCCATATCACCTGTAATTACAGCAATATCATTATATCTATATCCTTTGTCCACAATAAGCTCCGAAATTCTGCCTGCAACATAAGCTGCCTCTTCTCTTGGATTGGACATACTGTGAACTTCCAACGCTTTACAGTTCTCTCTATATTTAGATGAATTATTTCTAAACAGATTCTTTTCCAAAAAAGTTAACTCTTTATTATCTCTTATTCTATACGGAGCCTGTCCTTCTCCAACAATTACAGTTTCCTGTTGCTCAATATCGTTTCTGTTGATTATATCTTTAAGCTTCCATAAAGTATCCTTGCTTAGATTAAATAATTCATATTTGCTAATTGCATTATTTCCTTTGCTATACGCATTTCTCAATGACTGAAATTCATCTTCCGGCAATGTAATTGCAATCTTTACCCCTGCGCAATGTTTAATCAAAAGTTCAAGAACCTGATACTGAATAGGGGTAAATCCTGTAAATCCATCTATGTAAAAATAAGTATTTTTTATAAAATCAGAACTAGAAATATATTTGCATAAAATAGTTAAAACGTCCTCTGTTGTTATAACCTTCTCTTTAATATACTCATTAAAAGCATCACTTATAATTTCCACATCATTAAGCTTATGTCTGAGCAGGGGCTTAGAATCGCATTCTGCCTTCATATTATTTAAAACGTCATCAGTAATCCCGTACTGCTTAAATTCCGATACAATAGTCTTCATCTTCTCAGCAAATCCGGGCATTGATGTCTTAGACTTATAGATTGTAAGTTTATCCTTACACTGTTCCATAACCTTTCTCATAATAAGAGTCTTGCCTAAGTCATCCATAACTTTGTATTCATTAAACCCCTGCTCCTCAAAAACCGTATAGGCAAGTCTTGTCATGCTTGTAACTTCAATATTAAAACTTCCCCTATTAGGATGCATTGTAAGAATCTGCTTCTGTGTTTCCATAGAAAACTGCTCCGGTACAATTGCAATAAAATTCTTATTTCTATATTTCAAAGACTTCTCTATTAACTTTTCATATAAATAATGGGACTTTCCGGCTCCCGCTCTGCCAACAATAAATTGTACTGCCATTTATTCCTCTTTTCTTAAATCTTATTTACTATTATCCTACTAACTCTTTACCAATGCTACTAGTATATCAACTTTACTAATATAATATCAATATGCATAGGACAAAAATGTCCCATATATTTTTCTTTCATATTTTTTAATCTTTAATAATAAATTAGAATATAAGAAATAAAATTTTTGAAGGAGTTTGTATGGCAAAAAGTCCAAAATTTATGGTATTTCATCTAAGGGAGCTTATTTATACCTTAGTCTTCATACTCCTTGGTATAATCCTGATTATATCACTTGTAATAATGTTTTATAATAGAGGAAACAAGCAGGAAAAAGAGGAAAATACCGGAGTATACGAACCTGGAGTTTACACATCATGTGTCACACTTAACGGCAATCCCATGGATGTAAAAGTAACACTTGATGATAATCACATTAACTCCATAACGGTTGACAATGTTAGCAACACAATCACAACAATGTATCCTTTAGTAGAACCTGCTTTCAACGATATAGCAAATCAAATAGTTACAAACCAATCACTTGAAAACATTAAGTTTGATGACAATAGCAAATATACATATACAATATTATATAATGCTATACTAGATACAATTGAGAAAGGGAAAGTTGGGGAATAGCAAAAATTTTTATAATCAATATTGGTTATTCTTATTTTTGCTTCGTATGAATTAATGTTTTTGCGTGATTATTCACCCTAAAACAGTATGATGAATTGTTCATTTGGATTTACGTGTCATATGAATTGTTTTTTGTATGACACGTAATTTATTTTGGGAATTACGGTCTATATGAAATTTTTGTCGTATGACACGTAATTTTTCTTTTTTATTTTACAATTTACGTGTCATATTGAACTTTTCTTCATTTCACACGTAATTCATTTCTTCAATTACGGTCTATATGAAATTTTTGCTATATGACACGTAATTCAGCTTTTTCATTTTCTATTTTACGTATCATATTGAACTTTTCTTCATTTCACACGTAATCTGGTTCTTCAATTACGGTCTGTATGAATTTTTTGCTATATGACACGTAATCACTTCAGGATATGATACTGAATTGTCTCAGGATATGCTAATTCCTTTTCTATGTGGCAACTCCTTCCAACTGATGTATGACAAAATCATAACAATTCATCTTATCTTTCATTTTGGTTATATAAAAATTGAAGCAACAAGTTCTATGCAATTCTAAAATCATAACTTACTCATTGACAAGACATAAAAGTTATGAAAAACTTCATCTCTCCGCCCACATTGCAAATATTTCAAATGAAAAATCCCCCGTTAGACCAGCTTATGTCCAACGGGGGATTTTTAGCTTCATTTATTTCAACAATTCTTATACTAAGCTTTGTATATGATTAATCTTCATTCTATAATTCTTCAACTACTCTATGTTTTCCAACTGGTTCATCCATTCTCTTACACAGCCATCGCTTGGCATTCGCAAGTCTCCTCTTGGTGAAACTGCTACTGTTCCTACTTTTGGTCCGTCAGGAAGACAGCTTCGTTTAAACTGCTGTGAGAAGAATCTTCTGTAGAATGTTTTTAACCACTTTAATATTGTTTCTTTGTGGTATATTCCTTTAAATGCCATTTTTGCAAGAAAATATATTTTTGTTGGTGTGTATCCAAATCTCAAAATATAGTAAAGGAAGAAATCGTGTAGCTCATAAGGGCCAACTAAATCTTCTGTTTTCTGAGCAATCTTGCCGTCTTTAGGTGGCAATAATTCAGGGCTTACAGGTGTATCCAACACATCATTTAAAACATCTGAAAGTTCCTTGTCTTCACATGTATCTGAAAAATATTTTACAAGGTGTCTTACAAGTGTTTTTGGAACGCCTGCATTAACACCGTACATTGACATATGATCGCCATTATATGTTGCCCATCCAAGTGCAAGTTCTGACATATCTCCTGTACCAATTACCATTCCATTGTGTTCATTTGCAAAATCCATTAACAAATATGTTCTCTGCCTTGCCTGTGCGTTTTCGTATGTTACATCGTGAATGTTAATATCATGGTCAATCTGGTTCATATGAAGAACTGTTGCTTCACTAATGTTTACTTCCTTAAAAGTACATCCCAACTTTTCAATCATTGAAACTGCGTTAGTATATGTTCTGTCAGTTGTTCCAAAACCGGGCATTGTAACTGCAATAATACCCTTTCTGTCAAGGTTTAACTTATCAAAAGCTCTTGCTGTAACCAACAATGCCAATGTTGAATCAAGGCCGCCTGAAATTCCCACAACCGCGTTTTTGCAATTAGTATGCTCCAATCTTTTCTTAAGTCCCATTGTCTGAATTGAAAGAATTTCCTCGCATCTTTTTTCTCTTTCATTAGTATTTGATGGGACGAAAGGTGCATTATCTATCACTCTTTCCACTTCAAAATCTATTGGCTCCAATTCCACTTCAACTTCTTCATAAGACAATTCTTCATCAGGAATAAAAGTAGTCATTTTTGCTCTCTCTGCTGCTAATCTGTCAAGGTCAATATCTGCATAAATAGTCTGATTTTCAAATCTCTTAGACTGTGACAAAATATTACCGTTTTCAGCTATAATATTGTGCCCCGCAAAAACCAAGTCCGTTGTAGATTCACCCTCTCCTGCATCTGCATAAATATATGCGCTAAGAGTTCTTGCTGACTGACCGCTTACCAAACCGGTTCTGTAAATATCTTTTCCTGTTGTTTCGTCACTTGCTGAAAGGTTTGCAATAACTGTGGCTCCTGCAAGAGCATGGCTTGTACTTGGTGGATTAGGAACCCACAAATCCTCGCAAATTTCGATTGCAAAACTAAAGTTTTCAAAATTAACACAATTAAACAAAATCTCTGTTCCAAAAGGTACTTCTTCTTCGCCAATCATTACATATCCGTCTTTATTTTTACCACTTGTAAAATGACGTGCCTCATAAAATTCAGAATAATTAGGTATATAAGTCTTTGGCACAAGACCTAAAATCTCTCCATCATAAATAACTGCTGCCACGTTATAAAGCTTACTTCTATAAATCATTGGCAATCCAACAATTGCCACAATCTCCTTATCTTCGCAATGCTCTGCAATAAACTGCAAATGAGTTTTTGCCATATCAAGCATTGATTTCTGCCAAAATAAATCACTACAAGTGTACCCTGTAATGCACAACTCAGGAAAAACCACAAGCTGAGCTCCATTATCATACACTTCATCTATAATCTTGCAAATCTGTGCTCCGTTATAACCACAGTCACCTACTTTTATTTTTGGTGTTGCCGCAGCAACCTTTACGAATCCATTGTTCATTTTATCTTTAATCCTTTCCGATTTGATATATACTGTTATGCCCTATTTTGTACACATTAGCATATTTCTATCTTATATGTATCTTTACTTTTCAACTTATATTCTAGATTTATTCTATATTAAAATATTACATCTTCTTATTGTATCAACTTTGTTAAATCATTTCCACCTTCATAGTTAAATTTTTTCATAAAATAAAAGATAGTGTAATTATCGGTTTTCAACCATCCGAAAGTTACACTATCTTTTTCTGTATTTTTATTCCTAATATATTTTTTAATAATAAAATATTTCAACTACAAAATATTCCAGCAACAGAGTACTCTTAATTATGATTCAAGCTTCAACTTACCACAAAAGTATTATATCCAAGCAACCTTAGTTTCAATTCCATTGCCACCGCATTATCCAGTGTCCTGAAATCTCCAACTCTTACTTTAAATAGATTGTCTTCCATTACAACTCTTGACGGGAATCCCTGTCTTCTAAGCTGCAGGTTAAGGCTTTCAGCCAATTGTCTGTTTCTAAAAGCCCCCACCTGAACCGAATAGCTCTGACTATTGTTAGGTTTACAGTCATTTGCATGAATGCCTCTGTCATATAAAGTATCAATTATTGCATCGGCAATAGCCTGGGCAATTTCGTTTTGTTTATTATCGAAGATTTCATTATCCACAGCCGAATTAATAAAACCTACCTCAATCAAAACAGCGGGCATTTTTGTTCTTTTTAAAACTACAAGATTAGGTCTTTCCACTACTCCTTTGTCAGCAAAACCAAGTGCCACAAGGTTCTCGTTAATATTTCTGGCAAGTTCAGCCTTTAATCCCTGGTCATTGTACACCAATGTTTGCACTCCGTTGTACATGTCTGCGTTAGGTGCAGAATTTCTATGGAATGAAACAAATAAATCTCCCCCCATATTGTTGGCAATTGTTGCTTTTTCAAAAGGTGTATTATAAACATCTGTAGTTCTTGTATATGCAACATCAAAGCCTGCGTTTTCTAAAAGTTTTCCCACAGACATAGCAAGACCCAGGGCTTCATCCTTCTCCTGTCTTCCATTAAAAGTCGCTCCTGGGTCTGATCCGCCGTGTCCCGGATCTAAAATTATTTTATAAGCCATAACAACCTACGATTATCATTATCATAATATGATATGCTAAAAGTCTAAAAATAGTACCAATTACGGCTGTTTTCGTTTGAAACTATATAATCTACTTCTTTGTTGTAGTTGTCTTATTGTTATTCTTTGTCTGATTCTGATTATTTGTTGTATCAGTTGTATTTTTATCATTGCCATCCCCAACAATATCATCTACACCCTCTTCTATATCGTCACCAATATCTCCTATAACACCATCATTATTGTTGTCAACTTTTCCTGAATTTCCACCCTTCGTAGTATTTTCAGAAGATGACTCCTGATTTGTTGCTGTAGTTGTTTCGTTGTCTGTTGTGGTATTATTTCCACAAGCCACAAAACAAACTGACATTAATGCCATAGTAAATACAAGTAAGTAATTTCTTAAAGTGTTCATACTATAAATCCTCCAACTTAATTTAAAATTTTGTTCGGTATAGGATTATTTTTTGCACTTTCAAAAAAAATATACATTTTTAAAATTTTTCCTCAAAAAAGAAAATGCACAGAGAATACAAAAAGCATTTTCTGTGCATAAAAAAGTTTCAAATTTAAAATAATTTCCATATAAAATTCTAAAAAAACTTTCTATATTAATCTTATCCGATTACATCTGCCATATTGTACATTCCGGCTTCTTTTCCTGCAATGTATTTTGCAGCATCAATAGCCCCCTTAGCAAAAATTGCCTTTGAGTATGCTGTATGTGAAATCTGGATTACTTCATCTGTTCCTGCAAAGATAACATCATGTTCACCAACAATTGTACCACCACGAACTGCTGAAATACCGATTTCATTATGTTTTCTCTTCTGTCTTACTGTACTTCTGTCATAAGTATAATCATATTCATTATCTAATACCTGATTCATACAATCTGCAAGAGCCAAAGCTGTTCCACTTGGAGCATCAAGCTTCTGATTATGATGTTTTTCAACTATTTCAATATCAAAACCTCTGTTAGCAAGAATATCTGCTGCTGTTCTAAGAAGCTTCATTAAAGTGTTAATTCCAAGTGACATATTAGCTGACTTAAGAATTGCTACCTTTTTGCTTGCCTGATTAACTTTTTCAAGCTGTTCTGCACTAAGTCCCGTTGTACAAAGAACAACAGGTGTACCTGTTTCTACAGCATATTCAAGTAATCCGTCAACTGCCTGTGCCACTGCAAAATCTATAATAACATCAGCCTTAACTGTACATTCCTTAATTGATGGAAATACAGGGTATTCATTCTGAACGCCTGTGTAAGCATCAATACCTGCCACTATCTGAACATTCTCATCTTTTTCAATAAGTTCTGTTACAACTCTTCCCATATGGCCATTACAACCATGCATTATTACATTTATCATTTTAACCTCCGTAAGTCTTTATTACACAGTGTGTCCTAAAGTCATTATCCCACCATTGTGCATGCACTGGTGGGATATGATCTTTTAACACTGTAATTTATAAAATTCCGTATTCTTTCATAGCTTTCTTAAGACCTTCTTTATGTTCATCTGAACATTCTGTTAAAGGTGCTCTCATAGGACCTGCCTTGTAGCCTAAAATGCTCATTGCAGCCTTAACAGGAATTGGGTTAACTTCGCTAAATAATGCACCAATTAAATCAATTGCTTCTAACTGCATCTTTGTTGCCTTTGCAATATCTCCATCCATAAATGACTGAACTGTGTCATGAACCTGCTTTGGTGCAACGTTAGACCATACTGAAATAACACCCTTGCCACCTAATGATAAAATAGGTAATACCTGATCATCATTTCCTGAATAAATATCAATGCATCCGTCAGCTAAAGCTGCTAACTTAGCAACCTGTGAAATATTACCTGATGCTTCCTTGATTGCAACTACGTTCTTAACTTCCTTTGCAATCTTAACTGCTGTTTCAGGAAGGATGTTTGTACCTGTTCTTGAAGGAACGTTGTACATAATGATAGGAATATTTACAGCATCTGAAATAGCCTTGTAATATTCATATAAACCTGCCTGAGTTGCTTTATTATAATAAGGTGTTACACAAAGTAATCCGTCAACACCGATTTCTTCTGCTTTCTTAGATAAATTAATTGATTCTCTTGTACAGTTAGAACCTGTTCCTGCAATAACAGGGATTCTTCCTGCTACCTTTTCTACACAATATTTAATAGTTGCAAGATGTTCATCATCATCCATAGTTGATGCTTCACCTGTTGTACCACATACGATAATTGCATCTGTATGTCCTGCAATCTGATCTTCAATAATCTTTCCAAATTCTTCAAAGTTAATTGATCCATCTTCATTAAATGGTGTAATAATTGCTACACCTGCGCCTGTAAAAATTGACATTTACAAAACCTCCTAAATTATATGTATTTCATTAAACTTTAGTATGCTATTTTAAGCCTGTGTGGTATTTTGAATTTCCATTAACCGGAGCATATTTTGTAACTTTTTACAAAACAAAAGGAGCTTTCATAGCTCCTTATAAGTACCGCACCGAATGCTTATAAGTAGCTCTCCATCAATGTGATTGTCGATAATGGCTCTCCATCAAATGATGACAGTCATACGGTTCTTAACCGTATGCCCAGGATAAATCTTCCGGTGGATTCTCCTTCGGCGCTACATCCTTTCCAACATAATCATCTGCCTCCGGGGCATCTTATAATGTACTAATAGGTAGCGCAACCTCTACTATTATTTAACTAAAGTAATAATATCATTCATAGGCTTTAGTGTCAACACGCCTTTATATATTTTATTCTGAAATGCCATAAATGATACTATATATTAATATTTTAACTGAGTTAATCAATGCCTGATTATTTGTAATAATTTTCTTATTTAACATCTAATATGTCTGATTATTTTACTGTAATATAATACTTCTTTATTACATCTTCCTTCGGATTAGCTTTAGCCTTAACAGGATTGTTTCTATCATATCCTTTAGGCATTCCTAATTTCTGATATAAATATCCTAAATCAGTGATTTTGCCTTCATAATGATTAAGCAAACCTGAACCGCCGTTTTTGTAATCCGTTGGACTAAACGAGAACCACGCGTAACGTTCCACATAATCTCTTTTATCAAGTCCGGCAATAACTTTTTTCATATATCGCATTACTACTTTTCTCTGGAATTTAGTTTTACCCGGATCTCCACTAATGGCAAATTCAGTAATCCAAATAGGCTTATGGTACATTTCCCATGTTTCATCAACAAGGTCGAGAAATGCCTGTGCCCCTTCGTCTGCATACCAGTTCCAATAATGATGTATTGGTATAAAATCCACATCCATGTTCTGTTCTTCCATCTTCTTCATAAAAGGCACAAACCAATTATCTGACCATGGCGGACACAAAGATGTTGCAGGTGCTCCAACACGTATTCCTTTATTCTGAAAAGCTTTCATTCCCTCAACTGCCGTATCAACATCCAAGTTTGCCTGATCCTCTCTGTCAGGCTCGTTGAAAGCTAACACTGACTTATACCCCATCTTTGGAAATACTGCAATCTGGTCTTTATCTCCCGGAAATGACGACCACATCATAGGTACAAATTCCATTTCCTGAAATGAGTCATAACTAAAAGATGTCATGTCCCAATTATAATACCAAGATGTACCCCAATCTGTTGCTGTTACATTCATAGACATATCTTTATTAAGACAAAAGCCTTTCTTATTTACAAAGAAAGTGTAAATATCAGAATAAACAACTGATCCATACTGCATATCAGCTTCCACATATATTTCATGGGATTGTATCTTCGTTGTGTAATATTCAAAAGATGTAGTCTTTGAATCTGTTTCTGCCACTTTTTCATTATCTATATATAACTTATAGCCTTCAACCTTTCCCATATTCTTGGCTGATTTCCATTCAATTGTTATATATCCTGCTGCTTTAAGTGAACCTGATGTCGGTGTAATGAAGGCATCACTTTTCCACTTATCCTTTTCTTTTACAATCTTCTCTGCTGCAGAGATTCTGGCTTTCTGCTCTCTTTTTGCAGCCTCTGCATTTTGATGCTTTATTACTGCAACAATACACGCTGCAAGAACAGTGGCTCCCAAAATCAATATTAATATAATTTGAAATATTCCTTTTAATGATATTCTTTTATTTTTAGAAGTCATAATCTATCCTCTCTACATTTGCTAATGACACAATTTCAGATTTTTATTTTAATGTCACATACGTAAATAATATCAAAAAGAAGAGGCTATTAAAACCCCTTCTTTTAATATGCTGCCATTTTAGGCTACTTAATCTAATTACTTTTTAACTGTAATTGATTTTACTTTGCTGTAAGAACCATACAACTTCTTGTTTCCATTTATTACATAAGCTCTTACTTTAAAGTAATATTTAGTCTTCTTATCTAATTTCTTAACTGTATATGTATTCTTCTTTGAATTCTTCTGCCAGTATCCGTTAAACTTCTTGTTATCAGAATATTTAATCTGGTATCCCTTAACTTTCTTGATTTTCTTAATAGATACTTTAACTTTTCTGCCTTTTACATTTTTAAGTTTAGAAATCTTTGCTCTTGCAGGTTTTTTAACCTGTGGCTGGTTATTGGTATTGTTATTGCTACTATTGTTTGAGCCATTGTCTGATGAAGGCTGATTCTTATTAACTGCACTTCCCTGAGCCGCAAGCTCTGTTGGGTTACCGTTATTTACATAAATATTGCCTAAATCTGTAAGCTTACCTGTTGAATTAGTCCATAATGCTGATGCACCGTTACTATTGTCTGTAGTGTTAAATGAGAACCATGAATATCTTTCAACATAACTTCTCTTATTTAAACCTTCAATAGCTGTTTTTAGGAATGCTTCGACCTGTTTTCTATTTGAAGCATTGCTATATCCCCAACCACTTACTGCAAACTCAGTAATCCAAATAGGTTTGTGATACATATTATAAGTCGCGTCTACCACTTCTTTAAGGAATGTATTTGCTCCTGCTGCACCACCATATGTTCCGTAATAGCAATGTAATGGAATAAAATCAATAGTACTCTTGTCAACCAAATCACTATCCATAAATGTTCTAAACCACGTTCCGCTATCCCATGCCGGACAAAGAGCCGGTGCCGGTGCGCCTAAATGATAACTTTTACCTGCAAACTTATACCAATGACTAATCGCTGTATTAACGTCTACATTACTTCCACCTACAAAGTTTCCATTAGTATCATACATTGGCATATCCGGTTCATTATATGCCAACAAGTATTTATAGCCACTGCTTGCTATTCTTGAAATTGCATTTTCTGAACCTGTTCCCCAAATCATAGGAACAAACTCAATTTGATTATATGTTGTATAAGAAAATGGGGTCGTTCCCCAAGTATAATACCAGCCCATATTCATTGCTACAGGATCAAGTCTTCTACCCATATTATCATTAACTGCTAAACCTTTTTTAGATACTCCGAATTTTACTGTCTTGGTATATTCCTTTGCTCCGTTAGAAAGTTCTGCTTCAATCCATGCTGTATGGTATGCAACACTTGTTGTGTAATATTCATATGTTGTTGATGTAGTTGAATTAACATAATTACCATCTACATAAACATTATACTTTGATGCACTTCCACCTACAGGATTATTCCATTTAATATCAATGTATCCTGCTGCAACAAGACCATTATCACTTGGACTTATTATCTGAAATTCTGTAGCTGCCTTTACGCTTTCAGTGAATGTACCTGTTACATTCACTGAAAATGCCATAGCTACTACCAAAACTAAAATTGTTATTTTTTTTAATACCTTCATATTTATGTCCTCTTCTATCTAGTCTTAACTTTAACTTTATCTTTGCTACTCCAAGCGCAATATAATCTCTTTCCATCAAGAGTCTTATATGCTCTTACACGTACATAATATTTAATTCTCTTAAGCTTTTTCTTCTTAATCTGTTTTTTCTGTTTCTTTGTGAACTTAATCTTAATTGTTCCGTTTAATTTCTTAACATATTTGCTCTTTGAGCCTTTCATGTTCTTCTTAACACCATACTGTACCTGGTATCCTGCTGCTCTTGATACAGCTTTAATCTGATATTTGAAAGCTTTCTTTTTAGCTTTTGCACTATATAATGTTGTTGGCATGGCTAATGCACAAGCTGCTGGTGATGTATTAGTTGAAATGTAAGAACTTACACCATACGTTTTTGCATTATATCCTGAAGGATTTCCAATCTGTGCATAAATCTTTCCTAATGTTGTTAATTCACCAGTCTTGTAATTGAAGATACTTGATGAGCTTGCTGCATCTTCTTCTATATTTGGACAGAACCATGAATATCTTTCAACATAGCTTCTTTCATTAAGACCTTTAATAACGATCTTCATAAATTCCTGTACTTTTGCACATCCTGCTGCATCGTTAATGCTGAATTTCCAGAAAGCAAATTCTGTAATCCAGATTGGCTTATGATAAGTTTCCCAGCATTCATCAATTGCCTGAAGGTACTGAAGTGCTGACTTAGCTCCATCATAGCTTTTCTGGTATGAGTGAACTGCTATAAATGACATAGCATTCTTCTTGTCTGCTGCCATTGAGTTCCAGAATGGTGTCCACCAATCGTTTGACCATGTAGGGAAAACTGAAACTGCCGGTGAACCAAGTCTTACATTACCTTTGTTATTTACACAGTCATTCCATCTATACTGCATAACATCAGGTCTTACATTTGATTCCCATGTTAAATCAGGTTCATTATAAGCTAATAAATACTTATAACCTTTGCTCTTAACATTATCAAAAATCTCGCTTGTTTCTGTCATGCTGTCGCCCCAAATCATTGGTACAAATTCCAAATCATCAAACTTCTTGTTTGAGAAGTTCATATCTTTAAATGATTTCCAATCCCAGTTGTAATACCAACCAACATTCATTGAGGCTGGATCTACAGCTGTACCCATATCTTTAGTGTTTACACAAACACCTTTCTTTGTTACATAAAAACGTCTGTTAGCTGTCTGAACGTTTGTACCGTTCTTTAATGTTGCAACTACATATACATTATGTTCACTTACCTGTGTTGTATAGAACTCTGTACTCATAGTCTTGTCTGATGAAGGTGATACTGTTACTTTTAAATCACCATCAACATAAACTTTATACTGTGATACGTCTGTTAATGTGTTATCCCATTTAACATCAATGTATCCTGCGCCAATTAACTTGTCCTGTTTAGGACTTACAATACCATTAGCCTTCCAATTGTCTGTTGCTGTATCAGCTTTTACTGTAGTAGGTCCGCTTATTGCAATACCTGTTGCAAACATTGCCAATGCCAAAACAATTGAAGTGATTCTTTTTAATCCTTTCATATTGTAATCCCCTTCCTATAAAAGATACCCTCTTTGTTATATTCATTTTACAATTTATATTTGATAATAAATTGTTTGTTTTTAATTTTATTATTTTCTTTTTAAAAGAAAATAAAAGGGCGAAAATATTGCATACACCATACAATATCTTTTCACCCTTTCACCTGCTCTAAGATTAATATTATGTTATCTAAAAATTAATTACTTTATGAATACTTTCTTCTTAGCTGAGAACTTACCGTATACCTTCTGTCCTGTAGAATCTTTTGCAAAAGCTCTAACCTGAACATATGTGAACTTTCTTGATTTAAGTTTCTTAATAGTATACTTAACCTTAGTAGTTGTCTTAGTCTTAGCACCCTTCATGTTCTTCTTTGCAGAATACTTAATCTGGTAACCTGCTGCATTCTTAACCTTCTTATATCTAACTGTTGCTTTCTTCTTAGCACCTTTAACCTTAATTGATGGTTTTCCAGGCTTAGCTGTCTTATTAAATACAGCAACAAGTTCTAAATCACTGTTAACTGCTGAACCAAAGTTGTACATAGCACCTGTAGCTTTGTTCTTGAATCCTGCTAATGTGTAGCCTTTCTTTGAAAAGCTTGCTGGTGTAACCTGGCTTCCTGCATTAACATACTTAGCCTGTGACTGGCTTCCGTCAGTAAACTTAACTGTATACTGATCACCTGCAATAACCTTTAAATCCTTAACATAAACTGTTCCCTTCATGTTAACTTCTTCTGGGAATGTTTTGATGAATGCACCTAAAGCGAACTTAAGTCCCATAACATCTCCGCCAAATGCCTTTCTTGTATCAGGAATCTTAACTGTAGCTGTTACTGTCTTATAATCATCACCATTCTTTACTGTGATATAACCACCACTAGTAGCACCTGAAACTGATGTGAAGTTTACACTTGGTTCACCTTTAGATTTCTGATCATATGCTTTGAATAAGATATGTTTTGAATCTATTGTCTTTTCTTCCTTTGTTTCTTTGTTTGTAAAAGTACCCTTTAATGTACTTTTAATCTTGAAAGAAATTGTATAATTACGACCTAATTCAACCGGAATGTCACTAACTGTCATTGTTAATCCCCATGGATTATCTCCAACTAAAGCGCTTGTGAACTTGTTGTACTCTCCATCCCATCCTGTGTTCTTAACAAACATTTCCATATTAGATGTTGATATTTTACCATTCTGATCTGTAAGCCATCCTTCTGTTACGAAATCTTTTCCGGCAACCTGTCCATTAGGATATTTGTCTGTTCTTATATTTTCTAATGCTTTCTTCCAAACTCCACCATCTTCTTCTGTTAAGATAGAAAATGAACTAACCTTAGCATTTGTTGCAACATCTGCTCCATTAGAAGCATGTGCTGCTGAAACAACTCCTGTCATTCCAACAACCATTGTTAATGACATTGCTACTGCTGTAGCTTTCTTTAAAATACTCTTTCTCACTTTAAGTCCTCCCGACTAACATAAACTCTTCTTATTGTTACAGTTACCCAATGCATACGCATTGGGTAACCTAATAGCTTATAAATTTTATGTATTATTTTTTAATTTTAACTTTTACAGTCTTGCTCCAAGCACCTGTTGTATATCCTGTTGCTTTAGCACGAACTTTAATCTTATATGTTTTGCCTTTCTTTAACTTCTTAACTGTTAAAGTAGCTTTCTTTGCTGTATAAGTCTTGTTACCAACCTTAACTTCGTATTTCTTAGCGTTTGCTACTTTCTTCCAAGTAACCTTAACTGTTTTAGCCTTGTTATTCTTAGCCTTAACCTTAGCTACTCTTGCAAGTTTTTTAGCTACTGGCTTAGTTACAGCTGGCTGATTATTTCCACCATTATTGTTTCCAGGAGTAACTGAAGGCTTAGTTGTTGGCTGTGTTGGCTGTGTTGGCTGTGTTGGCTGTGTTGGCTTAGGTGGTTCTACAACAAATTCCGGATTTAATCCTTCATCTGTAATTGTGAAATCACTTACAACAACTGTACCATTCCAGTTATTTTCAACTTCTGTAATAATATTTGAAACATTTTCACCTGCGTAATCATACTGTGCATCGAAAGCTCCTAACATAATACTTGTTTTAATTTTCTTAGCTGATACCCAGTTAGTAAATGTAAATGTATATGTTTTATCAGTTGTTCCTAATGTAATAATCTGATTTGATGCAGCATCACTCATTTCAATTGGTGCCTGGTCATATGGTGTTAATGTTGCACCTGTTGCTTGATCAGTTACAATGTCTGTTCCAAACGCTACATATCCATATTTTTTCTTTGATGCTTTAGCCTTAAATGATACTTTGTAAATATGTCCTGCCTTAGCTTCAATAGTGTTTGATGCTTCTACAGCCCATGGATTAATACGATTTGTTGGATATCCAGTTACATCTGACCACTGTGCATCCCAGCCTGTATTTTCAATGTTTAATGTGAATTCAGTTGATGCTTTGCTTGCTGTCTGTGTCTGCTTTGTACTCTTATCTCTTTCCCAATTAGCTAATGTTTCGTTACCAACGCTTACTGATTTAATATATCCAGTATTGCCTGGTTCCTTTGGATTATACTGTCCACCCTGTGTGAATGACCATACTGTGTCTACTGTTGTTGCTTCATCAGCTTTAACTGTGCTTGTGAAGTTAACTCCCAATGCAAGTGTTGCGATTAAAGTTGCTGATGTTACACCTGCTAATGCCTTATTGAAAACTTTTCTCATCTTTTCAATTCCTCCTTTAAATAAAACTTAAATTTACACTTGAAATCTTTCACTCTCATTTCAATTAACGCCATTATATCATAAACGTTTTTATTACTCAACCATTTAATGTTAATTTTAACGAATAAAACTGTTTTTATTTGTTATGAAATGTGTAATATTGCATAATTTGTTTTACAGTGAAACATTTTTAGATATATTGTTTATTAGTTTTACCTGTTTTTACAACTGTTTAAAAGTATTTTTCACCAATATTGTAAATATATTATATTATTCTTACTTTTTGTATCAAATTTTACAATTACTTTCATTTAATTTATCCTGTTAAATAAATTAAGTAAAAAAAGAGAGCCAATTTTTAATCAACTCTCTTCATCATTATATTAATCAGTTTATTTCTTAATTTTTACTTTCTTTGTCTTTGACCATTTTCCGTTAATGCCATTCGAAACAGCTCTGACTCTAAAGTAATAATTTTTATTTTTCTGTAATTTTTTAACTGTATAAGTTAATTTCTTTGTTTTCTTAATCTTTGCTTTCTTTGTAAACTTATTGTTCATTGCATACTGAATCTGATAAGATTTCGCTTTGGCAACTTTCTTCCAAGTAACTTTTACAGATTTCTTTTTAATATTTTTTGCACCTGTCACTTTTACCTGCTGTAAAGTATCAGCCTTTGTTGTTGTTTCTGCCTGTTTTTTTGTTGTAGGTGTCTGTGTTGTTGGTGCTTGTGTTGTTGGTGCTTTTGTTGTTTCCGCTGTTGCAGGTTCCTGTGTTGTTGTTTCCTTCGGAACATATACAAACATTTCATCATCTGAAATTGTTTGTGCATTATACCCTTCCGGATTTCCCTTTGATGAATACATTCTTCCAAGTTCAGTATATGCACCTGATGAATAGTCAAACATTGCTGTTCCACCAGAACCATTAAAAGAATCTATGTCATTTGTACTATCAATATCATATGGGAACCAGCAATATCTTTCTACATGTGGATTTGCATCTAATGCTTCCATTGCCCCTTCAAGATATTTCTGAATTTCAGCTCTCTTTTCTTCGTTCTCATAGCTAAAATCACTATCGGTTCCTTTCATTCCAAACAATGACATTTCAGTTATCCAAATAGGTTTATGATATGAATTCCAAAGTGTTTCCACTGCATCAAGCAATCCTTTCAAGTTAATTGTGTTTCTATAATAGTGCAACACTACAGAATCAACACTGTCTGATTCTCCTTCAACAAATTTTTTTGTAGCTTCATCTTCGTAGTCATAGAACAATCCCCAGCTTCCATCCCATGGATTCTTACAAATATAATCGCCCTTCATAAATCTTCTAAGCCAAACTGAGTCTCCACCCGGAGCTGCAGGTGCAGGCGAAACTTTTCTCATATTAAGTGGTTTAATATATTCATCCCACACACTTGAAGCCTCAAAGAATTCAATATTAGCCTGTGTTCCAATATCAGGTTCATTAAATCCTAAAATATAGTTAGATGTTGTTACCAATTTCTTCATTGCTTCTTTGTTATCATCACCGCTTCCCCACATCATAGGAATGTGCTGAACACCCTCATCTAATGTTGTATTAAAAGCTTCTGTTGACCAGTTATAGTACCATGAGCAGTTAAGCTTACTTAACTTAATCTTATCGCTCATGTCTCCGCCTAAAGCAAGTCCTTTCTTTGAAACATAAAAATTTCTTACAGATGTTAATTCAACATTATCTTTCTTAGCTTTTACAGTGATTTCATGTTTACTTACTGTTGTTGCATAAACTTCTGTTTTTCCTTCATCACTTGAAGTAAATGTCTTTGTGACAGAATCATCTGTCTTTTTCTCACCCAATTCTTCTCTTACAATATCATTGCCATTCCAATAAACAGGCTTACCATCAAGATATACAGTGTATGTGTATCCTTCCATTGAATTATCGAATTCAACATCAATATATCCTGCTCCAACAAGTTGTCCTTCACTCGGAACCTTAACTGCGTCGGTTTTCCATGAGCCTTCGCTTTCATCAGCTTTTGCTACAGTTGAATATGTAATTCCACTAATTGTCAGTGCCATAGCAATAACTAAAGAGATAATTTTTTTAATACTCTTTTTCATATTTCCTCCTTTTGAATATCACCTTTTTATACAATATTACTTCATACATACGTAAAAGTCAAAACGTTTTTATTTATTATTCACAAACATAGAAAAAAAGTTGTTTCCAAAATTTAATCCAAAAACAACCTTTTTTTAACTCTTCAGTATTATATTTTATTCATCAATATATTCAAGTTTGCTTACAGAAACTTCGTAAGCAACATGCTTTTCGCTTTCCTCTTCATTTATCTTTTTCACATATTCACGGCTCTGTACTCTTCCCCAGATTTGAATATGACCACCTACTTCAAAAGTTGATGCATATCTTGCATTTCGTCCCCATGCAATACAAGGTATGTAATCTGACTTGCCATAAGGTCGATTAACTGCAACTAATAAATCTGCTATTTCTCTTCCAAGAGGTGTTTTTCTATAAATAGGTGCTTTGCAGATATAACCATCTAAGAATATCTGATTAGTTTTGCCTGATTCAAGGTTTTCTTCTACTTCTTCCCATTCCCTTACAAAAATCGATAGAACTAACTTGTTTTTTGCTCCTTCATGACGATTATAAGATCTGAACTGACCTGATACTTCAACAAGCCTTCCCTGATAGTCTTCACTAACATCAACAAGTCTTTCTGACACCATTAACGGAATTACATCTGTTAATTCACTTAATCTGTCCACCGACACGTCAACTGTGTAGAAACCTTCGCCAAAAACTTCATGACTGAATTTAAACTCAGAAACTATCTCTCCTATAATACTTACTCTGTTGTTTTCAATAACTTTGTCAATCATTGTATTTCCCCCTTTACCATACTTTGGTTTATTATTTTTTTATCATTACTATTATATGTAAAAAAATACCAAATATGTAAAAAATCGTTCGACTTATAACGACTTTCTACTTAGAAACGTTTTTTGATTGATTAAAAGAAACCCCTCATATCAAAGGATATGAGGGATAACAAAATTATTCTTTATTATTTAACTTTAACAGCTTTCTTCTTGCTCCAATCGCCGTAAGCTTTCTTACCTTTGTTGTAAGCTCTAACTCTTACATAATATTTTTTACCTTTTTTAAGTTTTGAAATTGTGTAAGTAGCCTTTGTTGTTGTTTTGCTCTTAGCTGACTTCATGTTGCTCTTTAATGAGTACTGAATCTGATATCCTGCTGCTCCTGAAACTTTCTTATATTTAACTTTAACTTTACCCTTTTTAGCAGCCTTAACACTCTTTAAGCTAACCCTAGCCGGCTTAGCAGCTCCTAAATAGAAATTAGTAAGTTTAACTGTTGTTGAGAATGTTGGATCAACATCTGTAAGCTGTGAAAGAGCACCCTTTGTTGATGTGAATACACCATATCTGATTGCTGCATCCTTATCTGTGTCAACGCCCTGTCTGTCACCAAATTCTCCACCAATACCGAAGTATACTGATTTAGCATTAGCCTTAGCTGTAAATGTTGTTGAATACTTAGTTGTGCTACCTTTCTTTAACTGAACCCAATCTGAGAAAGCTAATGTTTCATCTGTTGAAACCTTAATGTATACCCACTTATCACATGTTGATGACTGTGCATCAAATGAAAGTTTATACTGCTGTCCCTTCTTAACACTGATTCCGTTCTTATAAACCTGAGCACCCCAAGCTCCACCGTATCCGATAGATGCCATCTGTGCTGTCCAAGCCTTATCTGTGTTAGATGTTAAAGTTCCTTCAGCTCCTTCAGACCATCCTTGTGAGCCTCCGAAATAGCTACCCCAGTTTGCAGCAAAACACTGTGTTCCCATAGTAAATACGAGAGAAAGTGCTAAAGCAGATGCTGCAATCTTCTTTGTCAATCTTCTCATGACTGTTCCTCCTTAAAAAAAATAATCTGCTGAGAACATAATAATTTCAATCACTGTTCCCACCACTTTTTTAGATTAGATTAACATTAATCCGTTCTAAACACCTTTCGTAATGCTATTCTATAACATTTATAGGGGTTCCTGCAACCCATTTTTGCAAATTTTTTGAAACAATTTTAATAAGTCGTGTTCTAGCCTCGATTGGAGCCCACGCAATGTGTGGTGTAATAATAATGTTCTTAGCCTTAAGTAATACATTATCCTTTTCCATAGGTTCTTTTGAAACTACGTCTACTGCTGCATGAGCAATAATGTCATTGTTAAGTGCCCAAGCCAAAGCTTCTTCATCTACTACGTTTCCTCGTGATGTGTTAATGAATAAGGCATCTTTTTTCATTTTCTTAAAGAACTCTTTATTGCACATATATTTTGAATCTTCATTAAGAGGACAGTGCATTGTTACAATATCTGAATTAGCAAGAATATCATCAATTGATGCATATTCTAATATTCTAAAGTTAGGATCTTTCTTTTCCTGACTTCTACTATATGCCATAACCTTCATTCCAAAAACTCTTGCTACGTCGGCAACTTTTCTTCCAATTGATCCATAACCGATAACCCCAATAGTCTTCCCCTGTAATTCTCTCATGGCAAAGAATGGAGAAAATGTTTCAGCATTAACCCAACCTTCATTCTTAACGAATGTATTATACTTGTCTACTGTGTTATATTCATGCAAAATAAATGCAAATACATGCTGGGCAACTGCTTCTGTTGAATAATCGCCTGCATTACATACAGTTATGCTATGAGCTCTTGTATAATCAATGTCAATATTGTTATATCCTGTTGCGAATAATCCGATATATTTTAAATTAGGCGCCTTGCTTAACTTGTCTGCGTTCAAAACTGTCTTGTTACACAAAACAACTTCTGCATCTTTAATTCTTTCCCCTACTTCTTCATCAGTGCTTGACTGATATATCGTTACATCCCCATACTGGTTAAACACTGAAAAATCAATGTCGTTATCTAATGTTAGTGTGTTGGCATCTAAAATAACTATATTCATATGTCCATCCTCCTTATATCCCTTTTATTTTGTTAATTTTTTAACAAAATAATATAAAAAAAGAATTCCTTTCCACTTTTGCATTTTTGTAAAAAGATTCTATATTATATAAAAAGCTGCGCATCAGCGCAGCTTTTTATCAGCTTACTATGCATTAAACACGCTTTGAATATTCTCCTGTACGTGTATCAATAACAATTGTTTCACCCTGTTCAACAAACAATGGAACATATACTGTTGCTCCTGTTTCAACAACTGCAGGCTTAGTAGCATTAGTTGCTGTGTTACCCTTAAATCCAGGTTCTGTTTCTGTAATCTGAAGTTCAACTGTAATAGGTGGTTCAATTGCAAAAATATCACCCTTACATGAACAAATCTTAACTGTTTCATTCTCTTTTACAAACTTAAGTGAATCGCCTACCTTTTCAGCACTTACTGCTATCTGGTCATATGTCTCACCATCCATAAAGTAGTATAAATCACCGTCGTTATATAAATACTGCATATCCTTTCTATCGATATGTGCATTTTCGAATTTTTCTGTTGGTCTGAATGTTGTTTCTACAACACCGCCACTCTTGATATCTTTTAATTTTGTTCTAACGAACGCTGCGCCTTTTCCCGGTTTAACATGCTGGAATTCAATAATCTGACAAATCTTTCCATCATATTCAATAGTAATACCATTCTTGAAATCGCCTGCTGTTACCATAATTATTCCTCCTAAAGTTCGTCTGTGACTAAGTCACGCTAAAAAACATTATAAATTATATTTATATTTATTTCAACCACTTTTTATTCTACACTAAAATGACCTTTTTTTTCAAGTTCTTTAAGTATGTAATAACAGGTTTCTACCCTGTCTCCCTTATCAACATTAACCTGTATGTCCGCAACTGAATTATATCTTGGTTCTCTCTGATTCATTAATTCAGTAATGTGTCTTACACTCATGTCATTATTTAAAATAGGTCTGTGTGTATGGTCTTTTACTCTTTCAAATACTGTTTCAGGTGTAGCCTTAAGCTGTACAATAACACTTCCAGTATTTAGTATTTCTACATTTTCATCTCTTAAAACAGCTCCTCCGCCGCAGGAAATAATTGTTTCTTTTTCTTCCTGTAAATCTCTTAAAGCCTGAGTTTCCAAATCTCTAAAATATTGCTCGCCATTTTCTGCAAAAATATCTTTTATTGCCATGCCTTCTTTTTCAACAATATACTGATCCACATCTACTTCCTTAAAACCTGTTATTCTTGATAAGGCATTGGATATTGTTGTTTTTCCTGTTCCCATAAAACCTATTAAAGCCACGTTGCAATTTATCTTTCCACTTTCTGAAGCTTTCAAAAGGAATCTAACCATTTCACATGGTGGCTGTCCCGGTGCAGATGCATTAACTCCTGCCCCAAATGTAACGACTGATCCTGTCATTCTTGTACAAATTCTTGTTACCGCTCCAAGCTCTCCCATTGACATTGTTATAATCGGCGCATTTAATTCTTTATTAGCTTTCTTTGAAGCATTTATTAATGTTTTAACATCAACTTTTTCTTTAGGCATTACTGCAATCTTGCAAATATCTGCCCCTGCTTCTTCCATTGTTTTCAATACATTGAATATATCTTTTTCTGATGGTGTGCCCTCAAAATGATGATTAGAACCAATAACCTTAACTCCGGTGCTTTTAATATCTAAAAGCAACTTGCCAATGTCCTTCTGGTCTTTATTTTCATATAACTCCACATCAATCATTGCCACATTGTATTTCTCAGATATTTCTGAAACATACTTGCAAAGTCTGCAATAATCATCAACATCAATACTCTTTTCTCCACCTTCATTTGATGTTCTATATGTATAAATAATTGGGATTTTTTTTAGATTATCATTGATAGCCTTAAGACACTGTTCAAACTCAGTTTCGTCATTATTCTTTACATCATAGAAATCTGCTCTCCATTCCACAACGTCGGGATTCATATTAGCAATCTTCTCTGCCTGTTCTTTTATTTCTTCTAAATCAGTTCCTGTTATTGGAACGCAAATCTTAGTTTGCTTATCACTTAATGTGATTCCTCTACACTCTAAAGTCTTCATTGGTACAAAGTCCTCCCTTTTTCGCATATACAAAGTATAAATTAGCAAAAGTTCTAAGTCAACCTTAGGGCCTTGGCTAATTTGTTTTATTGAGAAATTTTTCCTTGTTATTTCAAAAAAATTTTGACCATATTATATTTGTGTTGTATTATTTAAACAGATATGATTACAGTAGGTTGTGAAAGTGAAAAACGAAACACAATCCGTATAATCTAAATGTCGACTTTTTTTACGTGTCGGCTTTATTTTTACATATTAGGAAAGGCGGATACAATTATGGGTTGTATATCAGAAATTACAGGACAGACTAGACTTACCGGACTTCTCGGAAGCCCTGTTTCACACAGCAAATCTCCTTTAATGCATAACGAGGCATATAGACTTTTAGGTCTTGATTACGTTTATTTATGTTTTGATGTACCTGAAAATAATCTTCAGGTTGCTTTTGAAGGTCTTAAGAAATTAAATGTTGCAGGTTTTAACTGCACTATGCCTGACAAAACATTAATGAGCAAATTAGTTGATGAATTATCACCTGCCGCAAAAATAATCGGCGCAGTTAACACTGTTGTAAATGATAATGGCAAATTCGTCGGTCACAACACTGACGGAACAGGCTATATCCGTTCACTTCAGGATTGCGGTCACAATATTGTTGGCAAAAAAATGACACTTTTAGGTTCAGGCGGTGCTGCTTCATCTATTTGTGTTCAGGCAGCTTTAGACGGTGCCCGTGAAATTGATGTTTTAAGCATAAAAGATAACTTCTGGAGCAAAGCAGAAAAACTTGTAAGCGACATCAACGACAACACAGACTGTAAAGTAAACTTAATTGAAATGAACGACGATTCAATTGGAGAATCAGTTTTTTCAAGCGATATTCTTACAAATGCCACACCAATCGGAATGGCACCAAATACAGACGGATGCCTAGTAAAGGATTCTTCAATCTTAAGACCTGAATTAATAGTTTCAGACATAATCTATAATCCTTTAGAAACAAAACTATACAAGATGGCAAAAGAAAAAGGCTGTTCAGTATTCAACGGATTATATATGTTACTCTACCAAGGTGCAGAAGCATTCTTTCTTTGGACAGGCAAGGAAATGCCTACTGAAGAAATCAAAGCAAAGTACTTTGATTAGTGCAATAAAAACTTACTAAAAGTTTTTCAAAAAAGAACAACCAGCTCAACGAAAGCACGCTCCCGCTGCCCTCAGCTCGTAGTGGTACTAAGAATCTGTGACAGCTACACTGCCCCATCTTCTAAGGACCAACGGCTTCAGAGTACTTTCTTTAGAGTTGGTTGTTCTTTTTTATATACTATTTCCAAGTTTTTACTGTGTTTTTTGAAGTTTCTTTCGCCATCTCCACAAAACAAATTTTTCCGGGATTCGTTTTAAGACTATCTGTATTTCTTCTTTTTTGTCTATTTTTTTGAGCATTACTGTTTGCACTCCTGCTCTATTAGCTCCCCATATGTCTGTGAAGATTTGATCGCCTAAAAATAGCGTATTCTTAGGCGTTGTTCCCATAAGTTCCATTGCTTTCCTGTAGTTTTTTGTGCTTGGCTTATGAGCATCAAATATGTATTTTGACTTCACTGCATATGCAAATGGCTCAACTCTTGGCTCTTGATTATTTGATATAAGACATGTATCTATTCCTAATTTATGTATTTTGTCAAACAATGCCACTATTTCTTCTGTGGCAGGTGCTCCGTGAGGAACCAATGTGTTGTCTATGTCTGAGATTATTCCTCTGATTCCCTGTTTGTAATACATTTCAAAATCAATATCATAAACTGAATCCAGGTACTCATTTGGGTAAAATCTTTCCAGCATTTTGTCTCCTTAAGTTTTATTTTAGTAATTTTTTCAATTCATCCATAAAGGTATTTACGTCCTTAAATTCCCTATATACAGATGCAAAACGCACATAGGCTACCTGATCAAGCTGTTTTAGTCTCTCCATTACAATCTCGCCAATAACCTGACTTGGAATTTCTTTCTTTTCCATGTTAAAAATAGTATTTTCAACATCTTCCACAGCCTGCACTATCTGGTCATATGATACCGGTCTTTTATGGCATGAGCGAAGTATTCCTGCCTCTATTTTTCCTCTGTCATATGGCTCTCTTATGTTTTCTTTTTTGATTACTATTAAAGGTATTGTTTCTACTTTTTCATATGTTGTAAAACGCTTGTTGCATTTCTCGCACTGACGTCTTCTTCTAATGGCATTGTTCTCTTCTGCCGGTCTTGAGTCTATAACTTTCGTATCATCTGTTCCACAATATGGACACTTCATTTCAATCCTCCGTACTTGTTAGTTCTTATAAGTTTTTACATATTTTCTTTTTAACTATTACATTCTTCTAACTAAAATGTTTTTACTACTAGATTATATGGAACTTTTATCCATAGGTCAAGAAATTTACACTTTTATTTTGTTTCTCACTTCTTTTTCATCAACTTTTACAAGAATTATGTCAGGTCCCACCTGAACAATACATTTAAATGGAATTACATATTCAAAATCACTGCACACAAGACCACACCATTTTCCCGGTCCCGGAACTATTATTGCCTCAATACAGCCTGTACAAATATCAAACTCTATGTCATCTGCACAACCTAATATTTTGCAGTTGCAAGTATTTATAACTTCTTTTTGTTTCAATTCTTCTATACGCATTATGATTGAACAATTTCACCCTTTTCTTTAGTATATACAGATTCTTATAATTGGTTCCTGATTTTATTACTCCATATATTTCTTCATTGCCTTCAGTGCGTTCTTTTCAAGTCTGCTAACCTGTGCCTGGCTTATGCCAATTTCATCTGCTATTTCCATTTGTGTTTTTCCATTAAAGAATCTCATATCTATTATTTTTCGTTCTCTTTCACTTAAACCTTTCAATGCCTCATTTAAAACTATATTCTCTACCCATTTTTCTTCTTTATTCTTTTTGTCACTTATCTGGTCCATTACATATAAGGTATCCCCACCCTGGTCGTATACAGGATCATATAGAGACACCGGGCTTTGGATTGCGTCAAGGGCATACACCACATCTTCAGGTTCCACTCCTATCTCTTTTGCAACTTCTACCACAGTAGGCTCCCTGTGAGTAGTTTTTATTATATTTTCTTTGCAATATATTGCTTTGTAGGCAATGTCCTTTATGGAACGACTTACCCTGATTGCTGCATTATCTCTTAAATATCTTTTTAATTCGCCCGAAATCATCGGCACGGCATAAGTAGAAAATTTCACATTTAATGTATCGTCAAAATTGTCTACTGCCTTAATCAAACCTATGCAGCCTATCTGGAACAGGTCATCAACATTCTCATTGCTATTAGAAAATCTTTGCAAAATGCTTAAAACCAATCTTAAATTTCCTCTTATATATTTTTCTCTCGCAACTTCATTTCCTTTCTTTATTTCTTTAAATAATTCCTTCTTCTCGTCCTCTGTTAACAAAGGCAATTTTGATGTATTTACTCCGCATATTTCTACTTTAAAAAGAGCCATATATTCCCCCGCAATTACAAATCTATAGATATTTATTTTTTATTAAAAATCCGATTATTTTCATTTTTAAAAATAATCCACTTTTCAAAAATCTAATAATTATATTTATATCTATCTTTTATAATTGCCTAAAATATGGCTCTTTATTCAAAAACTTCTATTCGAATTTTAAAATTTCTCTTTTCAAACGTTTTATTATTTTCTTTTCAAGTCGTGAAATATATGATTGAGATATACCTAAGGAGTCTGCAACTTCTTTTTGTGTCATTTCTTCCCCATCTTTGTTGTTTAACCCATAACGCATTTCAACTATGACTTTTTCCCTATGGTTTAGCTTTTCTATGGCTTTGTATAAAAGTTTCTTTTCCACTTCACTTTCAATCCCTTTAGAAATCACATCTTCGTCTGTTCCCAAAATATCTGAAAGCAGTAATTCATTGCCGTCCCAGTCCACATTTAAAGGCTCATCAATTGATACTTCAAGCTTTGTTTTGTTGTTTTTTCGTAAATACATTAATATTTCATTTTCAATACATCTTGAAGCATAAGTTGCAAGTTTTATGTTTTTGTCCGGCTTAAAAGTGTTTATTCCCTTAATCAAACCTATTGTACCTATGGAGATTAAATCTTCCACTCCAACTCCTGTATTGTCGAATTTCTTTGCTATGTACACTACAAGTCTTAGATTATGTTCAATAAGCATAGACTTGGCTTCCTCATCATTGTTTTCTATTAAATTCTTTATGCACTCTCCCTCTCTGTCCGTGCTAAGTGGTGCAGGAAGAATATCATTACCTCCTATATAATGTATTCCACCCTCCCTTTTTATAATCATTCCCTGCAAAAAGGAAAATTTCATTTCATTTGTTTTCATTTCACGATTAATTAACATACCTTACTCCCCTTTTAATATTTTAGGATGCAATATTAACTGATACCGGTTATTTCCGCCAAAACTTCCTTTATGGATTCCTATTATGGGCTTTTCCACCGTTCTGCCATTTACAATCATATTGTCTGCCACAAAAGCCCTCATTAGTCCTCTCTCTTTTCCAACAGAATTATAAGGTACAAGCAAAATTTTATCCGGAATCTTTTTCAATTCTTCTGCCTGTATAACTGACACCGGTTTTCCTGTTATGGGTTCCGTAAGACTGTTCCCCGTGTCTGCCAGACCTATTACATTAATTCTGTTTCCATCAACCAATAGTGTTACCTGATAAAGAGATGTAATTGATACATCTTTCTGACTTCTTTTAACCAAAACAACTAAAAATATTTCTATAAAAAACACAAGCAAAATAGTTTTTGTTACATTTATACCATCTCCCCTGTTTTCCCAGTAGTATGCATTGACAGCACCGCTTAAAATAAAGGTAATTATGTATATAATAATCATATTTCTTGTCATTGTAACTGCATTGTATTTTCCATATGCAATTAGCTCCATAACATAAACTATCACAACATAAGTTAAAACTATTTTTAACGGTTTTGTAAGGTCTTCCCCTATACCTTTTTGAAATATTCCTATACTTTTTTGATATATTTCCATGCCTTCCGTAATCATAACTATTGTTGCATATGTTGCCCCAATTATGGCCGATACAATGGTTCTATATATTTTTTTGTTGTTTTTTATAATTATTCCTGTCAAAAAAAGCACAAAAAAATCCATAAGGAAATTAAAGCTGAAATAAACATCTAAATAAATGTCTTGTTCCATTGCTTACTCCTTATGGATTTTATTATAGTTATTCTGTTATAAAAAGTCCGTCGAAGTATGTTTAGAATACTTCAAAATTGTTCGACAGCCTATTACTTTTTCTGTAAAAATTCAGGAATCTTAATAGGTCTTTCTTCAACTGTACCATGAGGTGCTGTTGCTACATTTCTTGTGTAGTCAGTCATTGGTGTTGTTGATGTTTTAGGCTTTGCTACTGTTGATGCAAATGGGTTTGTCTTCATCTTTGTTGAGAATGAAGTCTTTTCTGTAGCAGGTTCACCTATACCTGTAGCCATAACTGTAATAGAACATTCATCAGGATATGTATCCTCATATCTAACACCGAAGATAATATTTGCATCTTCACCTGCAAGTTCCTGTACATAGCTTGCTGCTTCATTAGCTTCAAATAAGCTTACATCACCTGTAATGTTAATGATAACATTCTTAGCTCCGTTAATTGTTGTTTCAAGAAGTGGAGATGTAACAGCCTGCTGAACTGCTTCTGCTGCCTTCTCGTCACCGCTTGCTTCACCAATACCAATATGAGCGATTCCTGCATCTCTCATTACTGTCTGAACGTCAGCAAAGTCAAGGTTAATTAATGCTGGTACGTTAATTAAGTCTGTAATACCCTGAACTGACTGCTGTAAAACTTCATCAGCCTTCTTTAAAGCTTCCGGCATAGTTGTTCTCTTATCTACGATTTCAAGTAACTTATCGTTTGGAATTACAATAAGTGTATCTACGTTTTCTTTTAATCTTTCAATACCTGAAATGGCATTGTTCATACGTGTCTTCGCTTCAAATCTGAAAGGCTTAGTAACAACACCTACTGTAAGAGCTCCCTGTTCCTTAGCAACACGTGCTACTACAGGAGCTGCACCTGTTCCTGTTCCGCCTCCCATACCGCAAGTTACGAATACCATGTCAGCACCCTTTAATAACTGTGCGATTTCTTCTACGTTCTCTTCTGCTGCAGCTTCACCAACTTCAGGCTTAGCTCCTGCTCCAAGACCTTTAGTAATCTTTTCACCAATCTGTAATGTTGATGGTGCTTTACTTCTCTTAAGCACCTGAGCATCTGAGTTAACTGAAATAAATTCAACTCCTCCGATATTCTCATCTATCATTCTATTAACGGCATTATTTCCTGCTCCACCTACACCTACAACTATAATCTTTGCAACTGCTTCACTTTCGTTTGTAGTAATCTCTAACAAGGTTTTATCCTCCTTTGTCCATATTCTTTCTTAATTTATTTTACATATTTTCATACTGAGATATAGTATTACTTATTTACATATAGTAATATAATATAATTCTTTGAGAAAAATATCAACAGTAAATTTTTATTTTTTGTTATTTTTTGTTTTAGTATTTTTAGATTTTGTAGTTTCCTGCTCTTTTTTCAGTGTATAACTTCCATCTGTACTAACCCATTTCATATTAAGTGTTCCCTTATATTTGGAAGCATTCTTATACAAATCATTAAAGTCGCTCAATTTTTTATCAAGATTGTTATTTTTTCCCAATTGAACTTTAAGGTCTTTGATATACATTGTTATTTCGCAGTTCCTGTTAATGTCTATTTTCTTAGGCTTTAACTTATATGCATCTAATTCCTTAAACATATTAGTAAGTGCCGGTATGTCACCTTTGTTTCCAGTTTCAAGTACATTGTACATTGAAGCTTTCTTAATATCCAAACCTGTTATTATGGGAATGTCTTTAGGTTTTACGGCTGTTATCTTTAGAACTTTTCCATCTTCGTCAACCTGATAGAAGCTATTATATATCTTAATGTATCCTTTTAGTTTCTTTTCGTAAGAAATTATTTTAACTTTCATTGGATTTTGCATTTTTACGGTGTATTCTTCAAACAAGTCAATGTTTTCACTTTTTCCTATTTTGTTTTTTATCCAAAACAAAAGTGTATTATCTATTTTTTTTGCATTAAGATATGCCTTTACTTCTTCTGCCGAATATTGTTGTAAATCAGAAGAATAGCTTACATCTTTTAATGCAAAGCCATAAACACATACGATAGCTATCACCGCTATAATCGGAATCAATATTAGAAGTTTTTTAACACTTTTTTTCAGTTTTCTCTTCTTTTTTCTTTTCATATAGTTTCTCCTTTGATAATACATTTTTTATATTATCGGATTTTCTTTACACTTTTTGAAACCGAAAAAACCAATCCCATTTCTGCCATCAGAAATACAAGGGACGTACCTCCGTAACTTATAAACGGCAATGACACACCTGTGTTAGGCATACTGTTTGTTACAACTGCAATGTTTAAAACTACCTGCATTGAAATCTGAGCCATAACCCCAATTACAATCATTGAACCGAAAAGGTTAGGTGCATTACACGCTACCACTCTCATTCTTCTAATCATAAATATAAACAGAAGAATTATACATATCGCTCCAAAAATTCCTAACTCTTCACATATAATTGAAAAAATCATATCGTTAGTTGCTTCCGGAACAAATCCAAGCTTCTGTGCACTATTTCCAAGTCCCTTTCCAAAAAGTCCACCTGAACCTATGGCATACAAGCCCTGCATTACCTGATATCCGCCGGAATCTGCATATTCTTCAGGATTAAGCCATACCATAATACGGGAAAATCTAAAGCCTTTTCCCATCGCGGCTCCCGCAATCAGAATAATCATAAGGAAAAGTCCTCCAAGTGCCACAAGGGATAAAGCAAACTTCTTATCTGCTCCGGCAATAATTATCATTATAGCTCCGATGCCAAAAATAATAATTGCAGAACTTAGGTTAGAAGTTATTCCCACAATCAAAACACCGCCTATAATTGCAGGTGCATAAATCTGATAACATATTCTCACATTTCTAAGAGCATGAGCGCCACATTTAGAAAGCATATATGCAGTCATAAGAATAACTCCAATTTTGACTACTTCTGCCGGCTGGAACTGTAACGGCCCAACACCTACCCATCTTTTGGCGCCATGATTTTCAATTCCAATAGGTGACAAAACCAAAAATACTGTAATCAATGAGCCAATATATGCGTATTTTGCGAAGTTCCTCCAACGTCTGTAATCTATAATTGTACAAAATCCCATTGGAAGTAAACCTACGGCTGTGGAAAATACCTGTTTTCTCAGAAAATAAAATGAGTTTCCATAAGAAGTTAATGCCACATACGAGCTTGCGCTATAAAGTAAAACATATCCCAACAGCATAATAAAAATCCATACAAACAACAGGCTATAATCAAAATAACCTCTTGCTCTTCTTACCGGCTTTTTTTCAGGTTCAGTTTTTGTTGTTTCCAATTCTTCCATTGTTGCCACAGCAAAATCTCCTTTCTTTTTATGTCAGGATATCTTCTAAATTCATTATTTTTCACACATTGCTCTTACATATTCCTTGAACATATCTCCACGCTGTTCATAATTGTCAAACATTCCCCAGCTTGCACATGCAGGTGACAATAATACTGCATCTCCCGGTTTTGCATTCTTAGCACATTCATCAACTGCTTCTTTAAGTGATTCAGTAAATATAATGTTAGTAAATCCGTGTTTTTTAACTGTATCCGCAATCTGTTCTGCCGTTTGGCCAAGTAAGACAAGGCACTTAACCTTATCTCCAAAAGCTTCTGCCCAATCATCAAATGAAACCTTCTTGTCATATCCTCCTGCAATAAGAATTGTAGGTCTTGACATAGCTTCAATAGCCTTAATTGACGCATCTGTGTTTGTACCCTTTGAGTCATTATAATAAATTACATCATTTATTGTTTCCACATATTCTATTCTATGTGGTACAGCCTTAAACTTTCTAATTGTTTCTCTTATAATATCAACGGGTACATCCATATTAATAGAAATAGCAATTGCTGCCATAATATTTTCAACATTATGAATTCCAACAAGTGTAGTATCTTCTGTTGTTGTTACAAATGTTTCTTTTTTTCCATCTGCATAAATTATGTTCTTTCCTTCAAGATAAACACCAGGATTAACTTTCTGCTTACTGCTAAACCAAATAATTCTGTTAGTAAGTTTTCCTGCATATTCTCTCAAAATAGGATCTTCATAATTTAAAACTATAGGCTGATTGCTGTCCTGATTCTTTGCAATACTCATTTTTACATCTGTATAACATTCCATTGTATAATGTCTGTTAAGATGATCAGGTGTAATATTTAAAACAGCACTTACATCAGGCTTAAATGTATGTATTGTTTCTAACTGGAAGCTACTGATTTCGGCAACTGTAACTGTATCATCAGTTGAATCAAATGCTGTTGTTGTATATGGATTTCCAATGTTTCCAACAACATCAACCTTATCATAATAATTAGCCATAATCTCGCCAACTAAAGCTGTTGTAGTTGTCTTTCCGTTAGTTCCTGTAATTGCTGCAAGCTTTCCTTTTCCAATTACATAAGCAAGTTCAATTTCACCCCAAATTGGAACTCCTGCCTCTTTTACTCTTAAAACAAAAGGTGCATCAATAGCTATTCCCGGACTTAAAACCATCATATCTATTTCATTAATAACGCTATCTTCAAGTTCTCCTAAAATAACTTTTACATCTTCTTTATTTTCAAGTTTGTTTAAAACATCCTCTTCTTTAAGCTTATCGTTACCATCATAAATAATAACTTCTGCTCCAACTTTCTTTAATAAATCAGTTGCTCCTATTCCGCTTTTTCCTGAACCTGCAACTAAAACCTTTTGTGTTCTCCAATCCATGACTTGTTCGACCTTTCTTTTATAATCCTAAATATCCAATTAAACACAATATTGCTGTTATAACAGCAAATGCTGCAACAACCTGTGTTTCTGTGTAACCACTTTCCTGGAAGTGATGATGAAGAGGTGCCATCTTAAATATTCTTCTTCCCTCTCCATATTTTTTCTTTGTATATTTAAACCATGTTACCTGCATCATAACTGAAATAACTTCAATTAAATAAATGAATGCCACAATAACAATAAATATAGGCATTTTTAATACAAATGCAATGGCTGCAACATATCCACCCAGTGCTAATGAACCTGTATCTCCCATAAATACTCTTGCCGGATATACATTATATAAGAAAAATCCCATTAACGCCCCTACAAAAGCCGCTGAAATAGGTTCTAACCCGGTTCCAATTGAAACCATTGTAAAGAATACTGCAATAATAATTGTTACGCTTGTTGCAAGTCCATCAAGTCCGTCTGTAAAGTTTGCTCCGTTAACAGTTCCAATAACTGCAATAAATAAGAATATTACAAATAACCATGTTGGCATTGTAATTTCATATCCGCCTGTAAACGGAATTATTGTTGATGTACCAATATATTTTATCATATATACACAAAAAACTGCTGTTACAACAACCTGCAATGAAAATTTTTGTATTTCCGTAAGTCCAAGATTTCTCTTTTTTACGACTTTTATATAATCATCTATAAAACCAATAAGACCAAATCCAACTGTCATAAAAAGAACAGGTGCTATCTTAGTATTCTTTTCCACTATCATAAAAATCAAAGATGTTACAATAACTCCTGCCAATATAATCATTCCACCCATTGTAGGTGTTCCTGTTTTGCTCTGGTGAGATTTTGGTCCTACCTCTCTAATATACTGTCCAAATTTCATTTTTTTCAAAATCGGAATTACTATCGGACATAATATTACGCTTACTGCAAATGAAATAATAATTGCCATAATAATTGTTGTACTTGTACTCATTTTATTCTCCTTGTTTCTCTCCTTCCAATAAATAAGGAAGTATATTTTTGTATAACTGACTGATAAGTGGCGCTGCCACCTGTCCGCCATAATAAATACCTTTTGGTTCATCAATAATAGCCATTGCTATTACTTTCGGCTTATCTGCCGGAGCAAAACTCATATATGAAGCTATGTATCTGCCTGAACCTCTTGGTAATTTTTGTGATGTTGCTGTTTTTCCACCAACCTTAAAACCGGGAACCTGACCTTTACTTCCGGTTCCTTCTGAAACAACTTTTTCAAGTATAAACTTCATTGTTTCTGATGTGTTTTTGGAAATAACATTACTATGACTTTTATATTGAAACTTTTCAACTAATTTATTGTCAGCATTTTCAGCCTTTACGGCAAAATGAGGTGTTACCAATGTTCCTCCATTTACCACCGCACTTGCAGCAACTAAATACTGCATTGGTGTTATCTGAAAAGACTGTCCAAAAGACATTGTGGCAAGTTCCACTTCTCCCACATTCTGAATCTTGTGGATTATTGTGGATGCCTCACCCGGAATATCTATTCCTGTTCTATTTAAAAGCCCTAGTTTTCCAAGATATTTGTAGAAGTTCTTTGCTCCTACTTTTAAGCCAACCTCTATGAAAACCGGATTACAGGAGTTCATTGTTCCATGTAAAAAATCCTCACTTCCATGACCTGTGATTTTGTGGCATCTAATCTTTCTGTCCTCTACTATCTTGAATCCCGGGCAGTTAAACTTTGAGTCTATTGTTACGGCTCCTTCTTCCAAAGCTGCTGTTGCGGTTACAACTTTAAAAGTTGAACCTGGTTCATAAGTGTCATTGATGCACTGATTTCTCCACATCTTATTTAACAGCTTCTGCTTTTCTTTAGCCGATATATTATTATCTGTTTCATAAATTAACTTATATGGATTATTCAAATCAAATTCCGGAGCATTAACCATTGCCAAAATCTCTCCATTGTTAGGATTCATTACAATTATTGATACATAATTGGCCTGCTTGGCTTTTAAGGCATTGTAAGCTATCTGCTCTGAATACTTTTGAATATTTACATCTATGCTTGTTGTCAGACTGTTTCCGCTTACAGGTTCAACTCTTTGTTCCAAAGCCTTCTCCTGTTCAACACCTCTGGAATCTGTTGGTGTAAGAATCAGTCCGTCTGTTCCCTTTAAGTATTTGTCATATCTAATTTCAAGTCCAATTATACCTTGATTATCGGCTCCTGTAAAACCCAAAACTTTAGATGCCAGACTTGAATAAGGATAATACCTTTTATAATCTTCGTCAACCTTTACCCCGGAAAGATTATAATTTCTTATGGCATCGCCTTTTTCTTTAGGCACATTGGATTTTATTTTTTCCCTTGAACTTCTTTTTGTGACTTTTTTGCGCACCTCTTTTTCGGTCATTTCCAGCTCTTTTGCAAGAATTTCAATAACCATTTCAGTTTCCTTAACCTGATTATATATAACGGATATTGTGCAAACAGTCTTGTTACTTGCTATAACCTTTCCGTTTCTATCAAGTATCTCTCCACGTGGTGCTTTAATCTTTCTTTCTCTTTCCTGAATTTCAAGAGCCTTAGCTCCGTAATATTCTGACTTGTATACCATTAAATATATTAGCTTTCCTATTACAATAATGCAAATAGAAATTATAAAAGCCATATATATCATAAGCATTTTTCGGTTTATTGTTTTAACTGTATGCACTTGTGGGCCTCTATAAAGACATTTATTATAACTTATTCTTTATAGCTGCCCACAATTACACTTTAAATATATTAACTTAATTAATCTTCTTTGCTCTTCTTCACTAATGAACCATCATCGCCTTCTATTATTCCATCTGAATAAAATTCTGTTTCAAGGTTCTGTTTCTTAGCTTTCTTTTCTATCTTTTCAGTTTTTTCAACACCTAAGTATGGTAAAACCTGTTTCATTATGTCAGTCCACAATTCCGTGTTATAAGCTGTTGCCTGTGGATCTTTTTTAGGTGTATCCATAAGTGTATAACATACTACCTGTGGATTTTCACAAGGTACACAACCTAAGAACGACAAAATATATTGGTTCTTTAATCTTCCTTTGCCTTTTCCCGATGTATCAACCTTTTCGGCAGTTCCTGTTTTACCACCGACTGTATATCCACTTATTGCGGCTGTTGAACCTGTACCATCAGTTACAACAGATCTTAAACATTCTTTTATATAATCAGATGTTTCTTTTGTAATTGTCTGCTTAACCAAAGTCTTTGAGTAGTTCTTTACAAGCTGATTGTCTGATGTTACAACCTGCTTTACCACTCTTGGTTCGTAGTAATAACCACCATTAATTAATGATGAAAATCCTGAAACCATCTGAATCATATTTACTGTAAAGTTCTGTCCAAATGAGTTAGTTGCAAGTGTTGACGAACCCATATCTGTTCCATATACCAGTCCTCTTGTTTCATTTGGAAGATCAATTCCTGTCTTTGTGCCAAAGCCAAATCTTTCCTGATATTTGACAAATTTCTTTGCACCAAGTAATTTTCCTATATGCATCATATAGTCATTACATGATTCTGCAATGGCTTCCTTAACTGTTATTGTTCCGTGCCCGTCAACTTTATGGCATTTAATTGTAAAGCCACCAACTTTTTCCTGACCATCACAGGTAAATGTTGATTTTCTGTTTATTTTTCCTTCCTCAAAAGCTGCCGCCACTGTAAAAGGCTTAGCAGTTGAACCCGGTTCGTAAGAGTCTGTTATACAGTAGTTATTCCATATGCTGTTTAATTTTTCTGACTGTTTCTTTTGTGACATTGACGAAATCTGTGCTTCTGTATAATAATCTTCTAAATTATATGGATTATTCAAATCAAAAGTAGTATCATCTGCCATTGCCAAAATTTCCCCATTGTTAGGATTTGCAATAACAACTGAAATTCTCTTTGGACTGTATTTTTTCATATATTTCTTTATAGATTTCTGAACAATACGCTGAATGTTCATATCTATCGAAGAAACAATATTGTCTCCATCTTTTGCATCCTTAATTACTGTTTCCATATTATTATCGGAATCCATATAACCGTACTCTCTTCCATCTGTTCCCTGAAGAAAGCTGTTATAGCTGCTTTCAATTCCGATTGTGGCACTATTATCACTGTTTGCAAAACCTAATAGTGAACATGCCAGATTATTATACGGATACATTCTCTTGTATTTCTTTTCAAACCAAATACCTTTGGTATTCTGAACTGTGGTTTCCTCTTCTTTTGTATCTGCATATTCGTAATTAAGATAACTTTCAAACTTTTGAATATCCTTATACTCAAGGTTCTTCTTTGCAACCCAATAGCTGTTATTTTTTCTTTCTTTGATTGCTGTTCGAAGGTCATCTTCATTAAAATCAAAATACTTTACTAATGCATTAACTGTTGGCGTAAGGTATTTTTCATTGCTCATTACTACTTTAGAGTCTATTATAAGATTGTATACCATAACGCTTGTTGCCAATACATTGCCGTTTCTGTCCTTTATGTCTCCTCTTTTATAAGGGATGGACTTGCTTGTAAAGCTTTGCTGTTCTAAAACTTTTATTGAATAGTTATCTCCCTTTGCCACATTAAGGTAAGCTATTCTTGTACACAATGCAAATAAAGCTAGTACTACAATCCAAAATAGTATTCCTAGCTTTTTGTACATTTGCTTATCAAATTTTAACCTTGGTTTTCTTCTTCTAACTCTTCTCTCACTCATAATTATTTATTAGGTATATCCCCATACTGAACTGTATAACCTCCATCACTTAATTTGTACTTGGAGATTTGGTCATCTGTAGCCTGCTTCATTCCTAACTTATTTGTAGCCATCTTGTAAATATTGTCAGTATCTATGTAGCTGTTAATTGAGTAATTTAAAGCATCATTCTGTGACTGAACTGTACTAATCTGACCTTTTAATGTTGCTATGTTTGTTCTTGTTTCTGATATGTCTGACTGAATATTTAAGTAACATACACACATTATAAGGCAAACTGCTGATACGATTGCAAGGAATGCTACATATGGTGCATTCATTATTTTTGCGTATTCTCTTGCTCTTATCTGTCTTTCATTTTCCTGTACTCTTTTTCCGTCAACATATACTCTTCTATCTCTATCCGGATTAAGTTTTCTTACGGTATTTCCGTCCACATATTCTCTTCCGTAATTACTTCTTCTTACCTGATTCATTTTTTAACGCCTTTCAAAAATTCTTAATTTTGAACTCTTTGATCTCTTATTCTCTGTCATTTCTTCTTCTGAAGGAATAATTGGTTTTCTTGTTATTACTTTTCCTTTTGAAACTTTTCCACATACACAAACCGGAAAATCAGGTGGACATGTACAAGGATTCTCATTCTCCCTGAATTTAATCTTTGTAATCCTATCCTCTAATGAGTGGAATGTTATCACACAGATTCTTCCACCCGGATTCAAATGATCAATCATTGTATCCAAAGATTCTTTTAAAACTGTAAGTTCCTGATTTACTTCTATTCTGATAGCCTGAAAAGTCTTCTTTGCAGGATGTCCGCCTTTAGCCTGAAACTTCATTGGTATTGAAGCCTTTATAATCTCGCTTAGTTCTGCTGTTGTCTCCAATGGTTTTTCTTTTCTTGCCATAACTATGTGCTTAGCTATATTCTTTGCAAACTTATCCTCGCCATAATCTCTTATTATTCTAAAAAGTTCGTTTTCGCTATAATTATTAACAACATCTGCTGCTGTTTTGTTCTGTCTCTGATCCATTCTCATATCAAGAGGAGCGTCTGACTTGTATGAAAAACCTCTCTCCAAATTGTCTAACTGATATGAAGAAACTCCTAAATCTAATACGATTCCATCGACTTTCTCTATTCCCAAATCCTTTAAGATTGTATCAATCTCACAATAATTACTTCTAACTAATGTGATCTTGTCCTCAAATTCCTTTAAGCGTTCTCTGGCAGCTTCTAATGCTTCTCCGTCCTGATCTATTCCGATTAATCTACCCTTGTCTGACAATCTCTTACATATTTCGTAAGAATGTCCGCCACCGCCTAATGTTCCGTCTACATATATTCCATCAGGATTTATATTTAAGCCATCAATGGTTTCGTTTAATAATACTGATACATGTTTGAAATCCATGTTTGACCTTCTTTCTGTTTTATTATTCTTAACTCTCGCGCCTTTATGCTGTTACACTTCTAATTCAGCCTCAAAACTAAATGTTATCTTAAATGCAATTTTAAAATGCTATTTTTAAGTTTATCTTCTTTTTATTCTTTATTGGTCTTTAAATTCCCAACTCTGCCATATAAGATGCAAGGTCTTCTATCTTCTCTTCTACGTCGTCTCCTTCAAGGTATGACATCATCTGTTCATTCCACTTATCACTGTTCCAAATTTCAAGTCTGTCGCCAACACCAACCCAAACAACTTCTTTGTCTAAGTTTCCAAACTTTCTTAAAACTGCCGGCATAAGCACTCGTCCCAACTTATCTGTCTCTAATTCTGATGCTCCTGCAAGAAAGAAACGGTTAAAATCTCTAACTTTTCTGTCTGCAAATGGTAAACTGCTAAGTTTCTCTTCCAAAGCATGCCAAGCTTCTTTTGAGTACGCAAAAAGACAGCCATCGAGTCCCCTGGTTACAACTACGCTTGTACCAAGTTCTTCTCTGAACTTTGCAGGGACGATTGTTCTTCCCTTAGTATCCATTTTTTGTGTGTACTCTCCTGTAAACAAAAAACTCACCTACTTTTTTCCGAAAAGCAGTAATTTTTACCACTTTTTACCACTAATTGACATCAATTTACCACTCATAAGGAAATTTTATACTATTTCAGGGATTATTGCAACCCCTTTTTTGATGGTTTTACACTGTTCTTTTCCTTGTTTTATGGGAGTATTGGGATTTTCTTGATATTTGGTGGTAAAAGGTGGTAATGATGTGGTTGGATTGTGGCGGATGTGGAAATTAAGAAATGTTTTATGGATGGGATTAGGTGGTGATGTGGAAAATGGAAGAATGTGGTGCCCTTCTGAACTTGTTGCCATAATTCAAGCTTTTACTTGTCTACCCCACACGGACAACTTTCAGCGAAGTATGAGGTAATAACTAAGTTTGTTGCTATTCAAGTTTTTACATATTTGCCCCATACGAACAGTTTGCGGCGGAATATGGGGTATTTTCTAAGCTTGTTACCATTCAAGCTTTTACATATCTGCCCCATACGGACTGCATTCGTCTGGGTATGGGGTATTTTTTCAGGCTTTGTACCATATACTCTTATTTTTCTCCATATGGTACAAGCTTTCAATGATTTGAGAATGACAATTCTAGAATCTGTACCATATACGTAAAAAAATTCTTATATGGTACAGATTTAAAGCACTTCAAGAACTATAATCTTGCGATTTGTACCATATTAATCAAATTCCCTACATATGGTACAAATAGAAACAACTTCAGCGAGCCAAAAAGCAATATTTGTACCATACAAGCAAAAAATTTATTATATGGTACAGATTAAAGAATATTTGTTTGTTACAAGCCTAATATCTGTACCATATGTTCAAAAATGTTCCTGTATGGTACAAATTCAATATTCCGGCAGTTTTCTATCGAAGAAATAATATATTTCACTACCTCTAAACTTATATTTCTTCCCATTTATGCCAGAATATAAACAATGTTCTACCACACAACCACTTGTTTCCTGTCTTACCGCCAAAAGAAAAAGAACCCCGATTATTCTTCTGAACAATCAAGGTTCTAATTCTTTAAATCTTTACTTTTCCCTTTATACCCTCTTTTTCTATACTCTCTTCTCTTTTTTATCTCTCTTCTTTTAGCTTTTTTCCCCTTCTACGCCATCTTTTCTTGTTTTCTTATCTTTACTCTTTTAACTACGACTACTACTGCTGCAACCACTGCCAACACCAGTGACAATGCCTGAGATACCGGCCAGCCTGTTACCGGCATTATAAGTTGGTCTGTTCTAAAGCCTTCTATTACAAATCTGCCGATTCCGTATCCAAAGAGATACCAGAGAAAAACTTCTCCATCAAACTTTTTCTTTTTTCTGAATATTAGCATTAATATTAATACCATCAGGTTCCATACTGATTCGTAAAGGAATGTTGGCTGTACCTGAATATAGCCAATCTCTGACAAATCCATTCCCTTAAGGTTTTCCATTCCGATTCTTACAGCATCAGGTACCTGATTTATGCTATAATTATCGTCAAAAAATATTCTCATCATAAAAGGATTCTTGCTTGTGGCAACCTGACCGAACGCTTCTCTGTTAAAGAAGTTTCCCCATCTTCCAATTATCTGACCAATAATCAATCCTAAAACTGCTGAGTCAGCCACCTTGAAAAATGAGATTTTTTTAATTTTTGTATAGACAATACACGTAATTACTCCGGCTATTACTCCACCGTAAATTGCAAGTCCACCCTCTCTAATATTAATTATTTCAGAAGGATGTGCACTGTAGTAATCCCAACTAAAAGCTACATAATATAGTCTTGCCCCGATTACGCTAAAAATAATTGCATACATTGCAAAATCTATATACAAATTATAATCCTGACCTGATGACTTTGCATCATAACATACAAGTGCAATTCCTGCTAACATTCCAAATGCAATAATAACTCCATAAAAAGCTATATCAACGCCAAATAAACTAAATGACTTTGGAAGATTATTTAATGAAATATGCAAATTAGGAAATTCAATTGATGTTGTTGCTAACAAATTTAAATTCATTATTGTGTCCTCTCTTTATACGCTCATTTACTTTAACTATGAAATTATACCACATTTATTTTTATAATAATACAGCCTTATGAGATACTTATTAAATTTATTTTATTTTTTAGAATTTTCTTCGCAATGCTTTTTTGACTTTAATTTTTGTAACATATTACTTTTTACGGAAATACTTTGTTAGAAATACTTCTTTATTTTATTGAGGGTTTTTCAAAAATATGTTAAACTATCATTTGGTATTTACAATTGATTTATGTATAGCCAATAATAATTTTATATATATAACTAAAGATTGGAGGATTCTAATTATGAAATTAGGTATTGTTGGACTACCAAATGTAGGAAAAAGTACTTTATTTAATTCACTAACTAAAGCCGGTGCTGAATCTGCTAACTATCCATTCTGTACAATTGATCCTAACGTAGGCGTTGTTGCAGTTCCGGATGAAAGAATCGATAAGCTCACAGCTTTATATAATTCAAAAAAAACTATCCCTGCTGTTATCGAATTTGTTGACATTGCAGGTTTGGTCAAGGGTGCATCTAAGGGTGAAGGTTTAGGAAACCAGTTTCTTGCCAACATTCGTGAAGTTGATGCAATTGTACATGTTGTAAGATGTTTTGAGGACACTAATGTTATCCACGTTGATGGAAGCATTGATCCTATTAGAGATATTGAAACAATTAACTATGAATTAATTTTCTCTGATGTTGAAATTCTTGAAAGACGTATTGCAAAAACAACACGTGGTGCAAGAAATGACAAAGCTTTGGCTAAAGAATTAGATTTCCAACAGAGAATGAAGGCTTTCCTTGAAGAAGGAAACCTTGCAATCAAATATGAAACAGAAGATGAAGACGAATTAGCTTGGCTTGCTGAATACAATCTTTTAACATACAAGCCTGTTATTTTTGCAGCTAATGTTTCAGAAGATGATTTGGCTGACGATGGCAATTCTAACCCACACGTTGAAGCAGTTAGAAAGTTTGCTGCTGAAAACGGAAGTGAAGTTTTTGTTATCAGTGCTGAAATTGAACAGGAAATTTCTGAATTAGACGATGATGAAAAGCAGATGTTCTTAGAAGACTTAGGTATCAGCGAATCAGGTCTTGATAAATTAATCAAGGCAAGCTACTCTCTTCTTGGTTTAATCAGCTACCTTACATCAGGTGAAGATGAAACAAGAGCTTGGACAATTAAGAAAGGTACTAAGGCTCCACAGGCTGCCGGAAAGATTCACACAGACTTTGAACGTGGATTTATCTGTGCCGAAGTTGTTGCTTACAAAGACTTAATTGAATGTGGTTCTTTAGCAAAGGCTAAAGAAAAAGGTCTTGTTGGATTACAGGGTAAGGACTATGTTGTTCAGGACGGAGATGTAATTACATTTAGATTTAATGTTTAAATTAATAATATCATTTTTCTAAAATAAATATTAAATAATTTTAGTAACAAAAAAAGGTGTCCCGGCAGTTTTGTCAGGATACCTTTTTATATCATGTATAATTCTTCTCATTTTTTCAATTATTAGTCTTCAAAATTCTGAAACTGTTCTTTAAAGTTTTTAACATTTTCTTCCACATTTCCGCCAAATACTGCTGAGCCTGCAACAATTACATTAGCTCCGGCATCTAAAGGAATGCATACGTTATCCACTTTAATTCCACCATCAACTTCTATCAATGTTTTAAGATTGTATTCATGTACAATTGCATTTACAATCTCAATCTTTTCTGTACACTCGTCAATATATGACTGTCCGCCAAATCCCGGATGAACTGTCATTATCAAAATCATTTCAACCTTATCAATAAAAGGAACTATATCTTCTACCGGTGTTTCAGGATTGCAAGCCAGACCTGCATCCATTCCCTCTGCGTGAATTACATCAATCGTAGCCTGAACATCTTCGCATGCTTCCACATGTACTGTAAGCATATCTGCTCCTACTGCCTTAAATTCCTTTACATAACGAATTGGTTCCTGAATCATTAAATGTACATCAAAGTATTTTTTTGTGTATGCTCTTGCAGCTTTTGTTACAGGCATTCCAAATGAGATGTTTGGAACGAACATTCCGTCCATTATGTCTACATGTATCCAGTCACAGCCTGCCTGGTCTATTCTTTTGATGTCGTTGCCAAGATTGGCAAAGTCTGCTGATAAAATTGAAGGTGCTAGTTTAATCATTTTCTTTCTCCTTTAAATGTTCTTTTACTTTTTCCACGCAAAATTTTCTATTGCAAACACGTTGTCTTTCTTATTTTGCTCCGCCGTCTATTGTTTGCTGAATAGAAAATTTTATGTGGCAAATATAGGTATTACATTTTTATTATATTTTTATATTTAGTATTTATTTTTTTCTAATTGTTCTAGTTCTTTGTATAACAGTACGTAGTTTTCGTACCTTTCCCGGGCTATTTTGCCTTGTTCTAAGGCGTTTTTGATGCCGCAGTCCGGTTCGTTTATGTGGGCGCAGCCTGTGAAACGACATTCCGGTTCGTATTGTGGCATTTCAGGAAAGCAGTACTGTAATTTTTCTTTTGTCATTCCCGGTACGAATAGTGAGCTAAAGCCGGGTGTGTCAAAAACGTATGAGTTGCTGTCTATGTTGAATATTTCTGAGTGTCTTGTTGTATGTTTTCCACGACCGATTTTTTCGCTTATTGCACCTGTTTCCATTTTGTAGTCTTTGGTTAGTGCATTAAGCATTGATGATTTTCCAACTCCTGAAGGTCCGGCAAACACGGTACTTTTGCCTTTTAGCATTTTTTTGATTTCATCTACCCCTTGTTCTTCTGTGGCACTGGCAAACATTACTTTGTAACCTGCCTTTTGATAGATGGTCTGCAATTGGTTCATGTAGTCATCATCGCCTATGTCTGTTTTGTTGAAGCATACTACTGTTTCTATATTTTGAAACTCCATCATTACAAGAAATCTATCTAAAAGATTCAAATTTGGATTTGGTTTTTTCACGGCAAACACTATCATTGCCTGATCTACATTTGCCACAGCCGGTCTTATAAGCTGGTTCTTTCTCTCCAAAATTTCTGATATGTTTCCTTTTTTCTTTTCTTCATCAATAATGTCCACCATTACATTGTCCCCAACTAATGGTTTTATGCTTTTGTTTCTAAATTTTCCTTTTGCCTTGCATTCATATATGCCTTTGTTTTCAACATAAACATAATAAAATCCGGCAATTCCTTTTATTATTTTTCCCTGCATACCTTCTTATTCCACTTAATTTCATTAAAGGTGCCGTAGCATTTACCACGGCACCTGATCTTATTTTAGTTTAACCTTATCTGTTTTTACAACTTTTCCGTCTATTAACAGTTCAATTGTTGCCTTGCCCTTTGTATCACTTGTAAGTGTCATTGTGTAATCTCCCGGCCACTTTGATACATCTGAATATTCAGGATCAATTCCCTGTGATGAGCCGTTTAATAAAACAACTACTGTTCCACTTTTAATAGGATTGCCCTCTTCATCCATTAAGTCCTCTTTTGCAAAAGTATATGTTCCCTTATACTTCTTGTCAGCATCTTTTGAGCCTTTACTTACAACAAGGCTTATTGTTGTTCCCTTTGGTGCATAGCCTGACTTTATTGTCTGTCTGATTACAATACCCTTTTCTATTTCTTCATCGTAAACTTCCCTTGTGTCGCCAACAGAATATCCTGCATTACTAATAAGCTGCTGTGCCTTGTCAAGCTTCTTTCCTTCAACATTTGGTATTGTACCAATATTGCTGTTTTCGACTGTCTTCTGCCCCCTGCTTACAGTAAGCTTAATTGTATCTCCCTTGGAAACCAAAGCCTGTTCTATTGGATAACATGAAATAACTCTGTTAATTTCACTACTACTGTATTCATAAACCAATTCCCATTTAAGGTCTTTATCTTCAAGTTTTGAAATTGCAGTGTCAAGGTCTGAGCCCTTTATTCCTGATGGAACTTCAATCTTTTCGGCTCCCTTACTTACAGTAAGTAAAATAGTTTCATTCTTATCAATTACTTTTCCTTTTGCAACTGACTGTTTAATAATATAACCACTCTGATACTGATCATTGTATTCATAAGCTTCATATTTTACACCTAATTCTTTTTTATGAAGTGTTTTTTCTGCTTCATCTTCACTCATTCCAACTACGTTAGGAACTTCTGTCTTCTTAGGATCAATAGTTGTTTCCACATCACTGCCTGTAACTGTATTCTGCAACTTAATCTTGTTGCTGTTAACCATTGAAAATACAAAACTTGTAACTATTGCAGCCACAATAATTAACGCCACAATGCCTGCAACAACACTACCAATTGTCACTGCATTGCCTACTTTAGGTGGTAAATAATCAATGTCATCGTCAGGTTTGCCATTATCATCCTTTACTTTCTTATTACTTCCACTTCTAAGCTGGTTAATTTCATCATCTGTAATCATTACTGTTGAGCCATTGTCTACTCTCTGTTCAAGCTGAACAAAATCAACATTTGGTTCAGACAAAGCTCTCTTTAAATCAGATATAAGCAATGAAATTTTTGGATATCTTCTGTCTGCTCTGTTCTGTGTACATTTCAGAATTATTTTTTCAATGCTTACAGGTACGTTAGGCAAATATTCCCTAACACTAGGTACATTGCTTTTAATATGCTTTAAGGCTATTGTTACTGTTGATTCACCGTCAAAAGGAACTCTGCCTGTAAGCATTTCAAACATTGTAATGCCAAGTGAATATATGTCACTTTTCTCGTCAACATACTGTCCACCTGCCTGTTCAGGTGAAATATAATGAACGGACCCCATTGCACTGCCGTTAATAGTATTGGCTGATGCAGCCCTTGCAATACCAAAGTCTGTCACCTTGACTTTTCCTTCTCTTGAAATCATAATGTTCTGAGGCTTTATGTCTCTATGAACAATCTGATTATTGTGGGCACATTCAATACCATTGGCAATCTGGATTGCTATACTTATTGTTTCTTTAACAGAAAGCTTGCCTTTCTTGTCAATATAGCTTTTTAATGTGATTCCCTCTATCAATTCCATAACAATATAATAAAGGCCCGCATCCTCACCTACATCATATACGTTTACAATATTAGGATGAATAAGGCTTGCCGCTGACTGTGCTTCAACCCTAAATTTGGACACAAAATTTTTATCCTTGCTAAATTCATTTTTTAGCACCTTAATTGCTACGTTTCTATTTAATTTATGATCCTTAGCTTTATAAACATCAGACATTCCGCCTGCCCCTACTCTGCTAAGAATTTCATAACGGTTATTAATAAAAAATCCTCTTTCCAACATAAACTTTCTCACTCCTATTGTTCAGATAGCAGACTATCCTGATTTTCCGTATATTCTGCGCTAATAAGAATTGCTGATATATTATCTTTCCCGCCATTTTCGTTTGCAGTATTAATTAAAGTTCTCACTGCATCCTCAATTGACTCACTTTTCCTGATAATCTTATTAATGTCATAGTCAATTACCATATTAGTTAATCCGTCTGAACACAATAATAATTTGTCCCCATTATCTATTTCTATCTCAAATATATCAGGTGTTGCTGTTTTGTCCTCAGCAACGCCAATGGCTTTTGTAATTACATTTTTCTTGTAATGAGTTCTTGCCTCTTCTTTCTCCAAAAGTCCCATTCTAACCATATCCTCAACCAAGGAATGATCCCTTGTTATTTGTTGTATGTCTTTTCCAATATAATATAATCTGCTGTCTCCAACATTGGCAATATAAACATGACCTTCTGCAATAACAGCGGCAACAAAAGTTGTTCCCATTCCGCTATAATCCCTGTTGGAATTAGCCATATCGTATATTTCCTTATTAATGGACATAATACCGGCATCCAATATGTTAGCCGGATCTGTCATATGTGTTGTGCAGGCATATTTAACAAACTTCTCGATTGCTACTCTTGATGCCACATCTCCAGCTTTATGTCCCCCCATTCCATCGGCTACAATGAAAAGGTTTGGGAGTTTACCCACCGGCTTAGTGGAAACAAAAATGCTATCCTGATTAATGGTTCTCATTAACCCTACATCAGTTTTCCCAAATGCATTTATTTTGTAATTATTCACCTGATTCCTCCCTTTCTTCCCGCATAGCGTCATTTCTAAGCTGTCCGCAGGCACCATTAATGTCTCGTCCCATTTCTCTTCTTATAGTAACATTTATCCTATTTTTTTCAAGTACCCTTTTAAATCGTTCAACAGCCTTCTTTCCCGTCTGAACGAAATCTCTTTCTTTAATAGGATTAACCGGTATAAGATTTACGTGACAGTTAAGGTTCTTAACCAGTGCTGAAAGCTTCTCTGCTTCTTCCACTGTGTCATTTACCCCTGCCACAAGACTGTATTCAAAAGTTATACGTCTGCCCGTCTTGTCGAAATAATACTTGCAGGCATCCAAAACTTCAGCTATGGTATATTTTCTTGCTATAGGTAAAAGTTCCCTTCTAGTATCATCATCTGAAGCGTGAAGTGACAATGCCAACGTAATCTGAGGATGCATATTTGCCAATTCCTTCATTCTTGGAACCAATCCACAGGTTGACAACGTTATATTTCTCTGGCTTATGTTTAACCCATTTTCATCGCTTATTAATTCAAGAAACTTTGTCACATTTTCAAAATTATCAAGAGGCTCGCCACTTCCCATTAAAACAATGTTGGAAACTTTCTCTCCCATGTTCTTTTCTATTTCATATATCTGTTCTAACAATTCAGAAGGTCTTAAGTTTCTATCCAGTCCGTTAAGAGTTGAGGCACAAAATCTACAGCCCATTCGACATCCTGATTGCGTTGAAATACATACGGAATTACCGTGATGGTATCTCATAAGTACACTTTCGATTACTGCTCCACCTTTTATTCTAAACAAATACTTTCTTGTTCCGTCAATCTTTGAAATCAACACCCTTACAGGCTCTAATGTGACAATTTCAAACTGCTCATCTAATGTTTCTCTTAGGTTTTTTGAAATATTAGTCATTTCATCAAAAGACTGAACCTTTTCAATATGTAACCATTTATATATTTGTCCTGCCCTAAAAGGCTTTTCGCCCATATTAGCTAATTCCTGTTTTAATTCATCTAAATTATATGATTTAATATCCTTCTTTTCTGTCATAACCATAACCTTTATTCTCTTATAAATAATGACACGAAAAATCCATCCATGCCATATTGTCCCGGATAAATCTGAAGACAACCCTTTTCACATTTAAGCTGCTCCGGCACAATTCCATTTAATGATTGTAATTTAAAAGGAAGATTGTCCTGTATCCATTTAACATTACTATCATTTTCCTGTCTGTTTACCGTGCAGGTACTATACAAAAGCTTTCCACCTTGCTTAACATATTTGCTTACCTGCTTTAGTATCTTTCTTTGTAATTCTACTAATTCATCGATCTGATTCTGTGTTACATTATACTTTATATCACTTTTATTGCCAATAACTCCAAGTCCTGAGCATGGAAGATCAGCAATAACAATATCCGCTTTTTCAATTGCTTCTTTATCTAATACTGTGGCATCACTTACTTTTGTTATTATGTTTTCATTACCTACTCTGGCAATATTTTCTTCTATAAGCCCTATCTTATACTCTGTTAAATCTCTCGCCTCAACAGTTCCTGCTCCATTAAGAAGTTCTGAAACGTGAAGACTCTTTCCTCCCGGTGCAGCACACACATCAATTATATAGTCTTTTTCTTTAGGATTTGCTGCAATTCCTACCATCATTGAGCTTTCATCCTGAACGGTAATCATTCCTGCCTTAAAAACATCAAGATTTTCTAACTTGTCATAGCCTGATATTTTAAGTGCCTTATCATAAAGTTTAGATTTTTCAACTGTTATTCCCTGATATTCAAGACTTTTAACAATTTCTTCTACAGTTGCCTTTGATGTATTGCATCTAACAGAAGTTGCTTTCGGCTTATATAACCCTTCAAGCATCTCTTCTGTTTTTGAAATTCCATACTCTTTAGTCCATTTTTCAATTATCCACTTAGGAACAGAATAAATAACCGACAGTCTTTCTTTCTGTTCCTTTGGATATTCTATTTTTTCAATATTTCGTGCCACATTTCTTAAAACTCCATTTACAAATCCCTTAAGATTTCTAAATTTTCTTTTTTCAGCCAGCTTCACCCCTTCGTTGCAAACTGCCGAAACAGGTACATTATCCATATACTTAATTTGATAAACACCCATTCTCAAAATCTCCCTTATTACAGGTTTCATCTTATTAACCGGAGTTTTTGAAAACTGATTTATAATAAAGTCAAGCTCAATTCTTCTCTCTAATGTTCCCTGAAAAAGTCTTGTAATAAAAGATCGTTGATGTTTGTCAAGGCTAACATTTTTGTCTAATGTGCTTTTTAATGCAACGTGACTTTTTTCTCCTTTGTTAACCTGCAAAAGCATTTCCAAAACTATATTTCTTAAATTTACCTGATTTACCGGCTTACTAGTCGTCATTTCTTCCTCCAAAAAGAATTCCCAATCTTAATAACTGTAAAATCGATGAAGCTGCTGCTGCAACATAAGTTAAAGCTGCTGCTCCCAAAACTTTTTTAGTATACTTTAATTCAGTATTTCCAAATATTCCTGTGCTTTCCAAAACTCTAATCGCTCTTCCTGATGCATTAAATTCTACAGGCAATGTTACTAACTGGAACAATACTGCCAATGAAAAAGCAATAATACCAAGGTCAAGCAATGTCTGTCCTGTTCCATTACCATAAAATAATATTCCTACAATAATCAAAATCCATGATAATCTTGAGCCCCAGTTTGCAAAAGGAACAAGGGCGTTTCTAACACTTATAGGTGCATATCCTTTTGCATGCTGCATTGCGTGACCGCATTCGTGAGCCGCAACACCAATTGCCGCAACATTAGTCTGATTATATGTTGCATCTGAAAGGCTTAAAACCTTGTTTGAAGGATTATAGTTATCTGTTAAATCTCCACCTATATGCTGAATTGTAACATCATAAATACCCTGTGATTCAAGAATCATCTTAGCCGCCTGGGCACCTGTTAATCCTGAATTACTTCTGTATTTAGAATATTTTCTAAAAGTAGAATTTACATGGGCTGATGCAGCCATGCAAATAACCATACCGATTACAATAAGTACATAGGTTGGATCAAAATAATATCCGTAAAGCATAATATCGTCTCCTTTCTTTTTTACATATGTGGGAAAATTCCCATAACAAACACGTTACTTTTTTTATTTTGCTCCGCCGCCTATTGTAAAACAAAAATCAAAACTCGCCTTACGGCTCAAACAGTTGATTTTTGCTTTACGCTATGCTCGCAAAATTGCAAAAAGTTGCCTATTGTTTGTTTTATGGAAATTTTCCCACATATAAATAACGAAATAATTGTTTTTATGTCGAATGCTGCTCGTGTATTTTTTACGGTTACTTCATTCTTTAACTACTATTTCGTTTATATGATAGATGAAAACTATATTAGCAAGTGCTCTGAAGCCGTCGGTCCTTAGAAGGTAGGGTAGCGAAGCTACCATAGCTTCTTAGTACCGCTACGAGCTGAAGGCAGCGGGAGCGTGCTTGCGTTATAGTTTTTAGCTATCATATTATACCCCCAAAATATTTTCTTTAATAGAGTATCCGTTTAAGAACGCATCCATTGGCATTCGCTTTTTGCCTGCAAGTTGAATTTCGTTTATCTTTAAATAATTCTCTCCTGTGGCTACTTTTATATAGTGTTTTGCGATTTCTACGATTTCGCCGGGTTGTTCTGTTACGTTTCCTTCCTCTACTGTTGCATCCCATACTTTCATGGCTTTGCCATCTAGTGTTGTGTATGCACTTGGCCAAGGGTTTAGTCCTCTAATTAATCTTTCTATTGTAACTGCCGGTTTTGTAAAATCGATTTGCCCCAATTCTTTTGTTATCTTTCCTGCATATGATGATTTTTCATCATCCTGTGGGGTTCTTGTAGCTGTTCCATTTTCAAGTTTTGATAATGTTTTAACTATTAATTTTCCACCTTCTATTGCAAGCTTATCGAAAAGACTTCCACCTGTTTCTTTTTCGTCTAATTTTATGACTGCTGTGTCTATTACGTCTCCTGTGTCAAGTCCTTCTGCCATGTACATTGTTGTAACGCCTGTTTCTTCTTCGCCATCTATTACAGCCCACTGAATTGGTGCTGCTCCTCTATATTTAGGTAATAATGAAGCGTGAACGTTGATACAGCCGTACTTTGGAAGGTCTAATATTTCTTTTGAAAGTATCTGTCCAAAAGCTATTACAACTATAACGTCAGGATTTATCTCTCTTAGTATATCCACAAACTCAGGATTTTTTACTTTTTCAGGCTGATAAACAGGAATATTCAATTCTAATGCTTTCTCCTTAACAGGTGTATACTGCATCTTGTGACCTCTGCCCTTTGGTCTATCCTGCTGTGTTACAACTGCTGCCACCTGATGTACTTTTGCAAGTTCTTCTAATGCCGGAACTGAAAAATCAGGTGTTCCCATAAATACTATTTTCATTCTTACTGTTCCTCCTCAGGATACAATTCTGAATTATCATAAAGTTTTCCTTCAACTTTGTCTACATAAACAATTCCATCTAAGTGGTCATTTTCGTGAAGAATACATCTTGCAAGTAAACCTTCTGCTTCCATTTCGAATTCTTCCATATTTTCATTAAAAGCCTTAACCTTTACTTTCTGTGCTCTTGGAACCATACCTGACTTGCCCGGTACGCTAAGACATCCTTCGTATCCTGTCTGAACACCTTCTCTATCAATAATTTCAGGATTGATAAATACATATGGTACTGAATTACCTTCTTCATCTCCACAGTCAACTACAAATATTCTTTTTAAGATTCCCACCTGGGGTGCTGCAAGTCCTACTCCGTTAGCCTCATACATTGTGTCAAACATATCCCCAATTAAGATTTTCGTTCTTAAATTAACTTCCTTAACAGGTTTACAAATCTTTCTTAAACATGGTTCTCCTAATTCTCTAATATTTCTTATTGCCATTTTATCTTCCTTTCTGCATATCTATGCTTTAAAATCAAATTGTACATTAATATTTTTGAAATTCTGTGAACTATTTATTACATATTCTAAATAATCCTTTAATCTTATAAGATGTACTCTATTATCACTTTTTAAATATATGATTTTTCTATATATGTCATTTATTTTTGAAACAGGCGGATCAGCCGGTCCGATTACGAACAGTTCATTATATTTCTGCTCTTTTACTTTTCTGATTAATTGAACCACTGATTCTGTGGCCATTTCAAGCTCTGATTCCCCGGAACATTGTAACAAAACCGATACCATGTTTGCAACCGGCGGATATCCCATAAGCTTTCTATAAACTATTTCCTGCTCAAAAAACTCATCATAATCCTGGTGACTTGCAGCTATTATGCTGTAATTATCCGGTGCATAAGTCTGTATTACTACCTCTCCCGGATTTTTACCACGGCCTGCCCTTCCTGCTGCCTGACATAAAAGCTGAAATGTTTTTTCTGCCGCAGTATAATCTGATGCATACAAAGACATATCTGCTGCAAGCACTCCAACTAAAGTAACATCAGGAAAATCATGCCCTTTTACTATCATCTGCGTTCCAACCAAAATATCTGCCTGATGGTTGGCAAAGGCTGACAGGATTTCATCGTGACTACCCTTAGTTGATGTTGTATCCGCATCCATTCTGAGAACTCTTGCTGTAGGGCATAACTGTTTTATAAGCATTTCTATTTTTTGAGTTCCTATTCCAAATCCTCCTAAGTATGTTGAACCACATTCAGGACATTTGGTTGGAAGCTTTGTTGTGTAGCCACAATAATGGCACACTAGCTTCTTGTTATTATGAAGTTTCAGTGTAACATCACAATGAGGACATTTTATTGCTTTTCCACAATCCCTGCAGGAAACAAATCCCGCAAATCCTCTTCTATTAATAAAAAGCATTGTCTGCTCTTTTTTCTCTAATCTGTCATTAATTAATGTTTGAAGTTTATTACTAAAAATAGATTTATTTCCCTGCTGTAACTCTTCCCTTAAATCTACAATTGATACTGATGGAAGATTGCCTTTCTCTCTTGTTGTTAACTTATGAAGAATATAGGTTCCATTCTTAGCCTTATAATATGATTCAAGAGATGGCGTTGCCGAGCCTAAAACCACTGTTGCACCTGTGTCATATGCTCTCTTCTGCGCCACTTCAATAGCATGATATTTAGGAACCGATTCACTTTTGTAAGCACTTTCGTGTTCTTCGTCTATTACTATTAATCCCAAATTGGAAAAAGGCGTAAACAAAGCTGATCTTGGACCTATCATTATGGTTACGTCACCATTTTTCGCTCTTTCAAACTGGTCGTAACGCTCTCCTGATGACAGCCTTGAATTTATTATTGATACCTTTTCTTTAAATCTTCTTGTAAATCTCATTACAGTCTGATATGTAAGGGCAATTTCAGGAATCAGAACAATTACTGATTTGCCTTTTTTAATAGTATAATCTATTAAATCCATATAAACTTCTGTTTTTCCACTTCCTGTAATTCCATGAATAAGATGCACATTCACTTTGTCTTTTTTCTTAAAATCCATTGTTTCCTTAATTGCTTCTGAAACTTTTCTCTGATTTTCATTAAGAACTATGTCATATTCAGGCTGTTCTTTTAATTCAATAGGATTTCTGTAATTAATTGTTTTCTCAATTACAATGTCCCCTAACTGTTCCATTGACTTAAGAGTACTTGGTGAAACATTTAATTTATCTACCACAAGCTCTCTTGCCATTCTGTTATTTATCTTTAATTCTTCTAACAACCTAAGTCTTGCTTTTGCATTTTTCTTTTTATATTGTTTTATTTTTTCTTCCAGTTGTTCACTGTTCAAATTTAATACTATTGTCTTTTTTTCAATATTTCTAATCTTATTCTTTACCGGTATTACAGTTTTTAATGCCTGATTCATTGTGGAGCCGTAATTTTCTTTAATCCAATAAGCCAAATTAATTAACTGACTTTCAACCTTGGCTGCTCCCTCTTCAACTGCCATAATCTCTTTCATTTTTGATATGTCAAAAGATGGCTGGTCTGTTATTTCAATTACATAGCCTTTTATCTGCCTGTTGCCTTTACCAAAGGGTATGGTAACAGCGGTTCCTACCGTAATCTCTTTTTCCAATTCATCAGGTATAATATATCCAAAGGGACGGTCTAACTTTTCGTGTGAAATGTCTACAATGACATTGGCAAACTTCATATTCTCATTAAACCTCCCTTCAAATATTTTTAATCTTGTATAAGCTATTTGAGCCTATCATATTCGACAGGCTCAAAAATTTTATTTGTTTAGTTCAACGCTTCTTAAGCAGTTTACCAAAAGCATTGTTACTGTCATTGGTCCTACGCCACCAGGTACAGGCGTAATGGCTGATGCCACTTTTGAAACTGATTCAAAATCAACATCACCACATAACTTACCATTTTCATCTCTGTCCATTCCAACATCGATTACAACAGCGCCTTCTTTCACGTAATCTGCTGTTACAAACTTAGCTTTTCCTATTGCTGCCACAATAATGTCTGCTCTCTTTGTAACCTCTTTTAAATCTTTAGTTCTTGAATGTGCAATAGTAACTGTTGCATTTTCCTTAAGCATTAACATAGCCATTGGTTTTCCAACAATATTGCTTCTTCCAATAACCACACATTCCTTACCTTCAATATCAATGTCTGTTCTTTTAATCATTTCAATAATTCCAGCAGGTGTACAAGGTAAAAATGTATCTTCACCTATTACCATCTTTCCAACATTTACAGGATGAAAACCATCCACATCTTTTGTGCTGTCAATTGTAAGAAGAACCTTGCTTTCATCAATATGTTTAGGAAGTGGTAATTGAACTAAAATACCGTTAACATTTTTGTCTTCATTTAATTTCTTAACAACATTTAAAAGCTCTTCTTCTGTTGTTTCTTCAGGTAATGCTAAAGTCTTTGAGTTTATGCCAACATATTCACAAGCTTTCTCTTTGTTTCTAACATAAACTGCTGATGCAGGATCATTTCCTACTTTTACTACTGCAAGAGTAATCTCAATTCCCTGCTCTTTGTATTTTGCAACCTTTTCTTTTAATTCATTCTTAATGTCTAATGAAATCTGTTTTCCGTCTATAATTTTTGCCATTTCTTTATTGCCTAAAAGGCTCCTCCACTTTTGTATACTTTAGAATAATCCTGTGATTTTTCCATCGTCTGTTAAGTCTATTCCAAATGCTGCAGGAGATTTTGATAAACCAGGCATTGTCATAATGCTACCTGTCAATGCAACTACAAATCCTGCGCCTGCTGAAACATAAACGTCACGAATATTAATCTTAAATCCTGTAGGTCTTCCTAACTTAGTCTTATCATCTGAGAATGAGAACTGGTTCTTTGCCATACATACAGGATATTCTTTGTATCCCATTTTTTCAATATTTGCAATAGCTTTCTCAGCTTCAGGAGAATATGTAACACCATCTGCTCCGTAAATCTTTGTTGCTATTGTTTCAATCTTTTCTTTGATTGACATATCATCAGGGTAAAGAGGTGCATAGTTAGATGGCTTGTTTTCAATAGTTTCAATAACTTTTTCTGCTAATGCCTTTCCACCTTCTCCGCCTTTAGCCCAAACTTCTGCTAATGCAAATTCGCATCCTCTTTCTTCGCAGAAATTCTTAATATATTCATATTCTGCTTCTGTATCTGTAATAAACTGATTTAATGTTACAACTACAGGAACTCCGAATAACTGAAGATTTTCAATATGTTTTTCAAGGTTTACAATACCTTTCTTTAATGCGTCAAGATTTTCTTCTGATAATTGGTCTTTTGGAACTCCACCGTTGTATTTTAATGCTCTAACTGTTGCTACTAATACAACACAGTCAGGCTTAAGACCTGCTTTTCTGCACTTAATGTCCATAAACTTTTCAGCACCGAGATCAGCACCAAAACCTGCTTCTGTTATAACATAATCAGCCATCTTTAATGCTGTCTTTGTAGCCTTAACCGAGTTACATCCGTGAGCAATATTTGCAAAAGGTCCACCGTGAACTAATGCCGGTGTATGCTCTAATGTCTGAATAATGTTAGGCTTCATTGCATCTTTAAGAAGTGCTGCCATTGCGCCAACTGCCTTAACGTCTTTTGCTGTAACAGGCTGTCCGTCATATGTGTATGCAACAATAATCTTTCCTAATCTTTCTTTTAAATCTGCATAGCTTGTTGCAAGACAAAGAATTGCCATAATTTCTGACGCAACAGTAATTACAAAATGGTCCTCTCGTACTGTTCCGTCTACTTTTCTGCCTAGACCAACAACAACGTTTCTTAAAACTCTGTCATTCATGTCAACGCATCTCTTCCAAACAACCTGATTAGGATCAATGTTTAATACGTTGCCCTGCTGAATTGAATTATCAAGCATTGCAGCCAATAAGTTATTAGCTGATGTGATAGCATGAAAGTCACCTGTAAAATGAAGGTTCATATCTTCCATTGGTACAACCTGTGCATATCCGCCACCTGCTGCTCCACCTTTAATACCAAAACATGGTCCAAGTGATGGTTCTCTAAGCGCGATAACTGCTTTCTTATTTAACTGACCAAAAGCTTCTCCAAGTCCAACTGTTACAGTTGTTTTTCCTTCACCGGCAGGAGTTGGGTTAATTGCTGTTACAAGAATCAGTTTTCCATCTTCATTGTCTTTGATTTTTTCATAGTATTCATTGGAAATTTTTGCCTTATACTTTCCGTATAATTCAATGTCATCTTCTGTAATTCCTAACTGTTCTGCCACGTTCTTAATTGGCATCATTTCAGCTTCCTGTGCGATTTCAATATCAGTCTTCATCTTTTTTCCTCTCTTTCACAACATCATTTTTGCTTACTGACCACCGTTAACCATTTGCTCAAAGGCTTCAATGGACATAATAACCTTTCTTGGTTTGTTTGACTCTTCCTGTCCTACAACTCCTGCATCATAAAGCTGTTCCATAATTCTTGCAGCCCTGTTGAAACCAACTTTAAACTGTCTTTGAATCATACTTGTAGAACCTTTTTGCTTCTCAATACATAATCTTCCTGCTTGGGCAAAATAAGGATCTAACTCTCCTCCGTTTGCCATTGCTTCCTGATCCGTTGTAAGTTTTGCATCAATGGTATCGTCATATTCTGCCTCACCACTATGCTCTTTTATATAATTAACGGTATCTGAAATTTCTTTTTCTGAGACGTAAGCTCCCTGTATTCTTACAGGTTTAACGTAACCTGCAGGATAAAACAGCATGTCACCGTTTCCTAAAAGCTTTTCTGCACCGTTCATATCAATAATAGTACGTGAATCCGTACCTGATGCAACTGTTAATGCTACTCTTGATGGGATGTTAGCCTTAATCAGACCTGTAATAACATCAACAGAAGGTCTTTGAGTTGCAATAACCATATGGATTCCCGCTGCTCTTGCAAGCTGTGCAAGACGACATATTGCCTCTTCAACTTCTTTTGCAGCAACCATCATAAGGTCAGCTAACTCATCTATTATAATAAGAATCTGAGGCATTTTTTCAACCTGTTCATCTTCTGAATAGTCGCCACTTTCCACTTTGGCATTATAGCTTGAAATGTCTCTTGCTCCAATATTGGCAAATTTCTTGTATCTTGTTGTCATTTCAGCAACTGCCCAATTTAAAATTCCGGCAGCCTTCTTTGGATCTGTAACAACATCGTACAACAAATGTGGAATCTTATTATATACCTGAAATTCTACCACCTTAGGATCAATTACAATAATTCGTACTTCCTCAGGTGTTGTTCTATATAGAATACTCATTAAAATTGAGTTTGTAAATACTGATTTACCTGAGCCTGTTGTTCCTGCTATAAGCATATGTGGCATCTTTGCAATATCTGCCACAACAACTCGTCCTGCAATATCCTTACCTGCCGGAAAAGCAAGTTTAGATTTATGCTCTTTAAGTTCCTTAGACATAAGTAACTCTTTCAGATACACTGTATCTCTGCTGTCGTTAGGTATTTCAATTCCCACTGCTGCCTTGCCCGGAATTGGCGCTTCAATACGAATATCTGCTGCTGCCATATTAAGCTTAATATCATCAGCCAAACCTGTTATTCTGCTAACCTTTGTTCCCATTTCAGGCTGCAATTCATATCTTGTAACTGAAGGTCCCTTGCTTACATTAGTAACTTCAACTTTTACACCAAAATTAGTCAAAACTTCTTTAAGCTTGTTAGCTGTCTGCATTAATACAGCCTTTGTTGTTTCATTAGAACTTCCAGGATTGTCCGCCAATAACTTGTATGGTGGTTTCTTGTAGCTCATTTTTTTCTTCTTTGGTGCTATTATTTTTCCTTCAGAAGAATTTTTCTTTACCTCAGTCTGCGCTGTTACACCTGATTGCTGCATATTCTCAGCCTCTAAATCAATCACTGCATCACTCTGTCCGGCTGTAGCATTTGCACATAACGAAACACTTGTTCCTGATGTTCCCCCTATTCCTGATGCAGCCTGTGCCATTCCATATGGTTTGCGTTTCATTGCATCCTTTGCAGACTGGCTTACAATAATTCTCTCTTTTGGAACAAATTCTCCATTTAAAACAGATTCATCATTCAAACTTTCTTCACCTGAATTGTAACTCTCTTCCGGCTCATATGCCATAAGTTCAGGCTCATCCAATCCTTCAATCTTAATCTGCTTGTTTCCTGCCATTTCTTCATATGTATATGTAACAGGATCCTGTTCCATCTCTTTAAGTGGCTGCTCATCAATACCTTCTATATGTATCTCATGAACATCCTGATTCTTATCCTCAGCTTTGCCACTTTCAGCAGCTTCAGGCTCAATTGTTGTGTCCTTGAAATTAACTCCAACAGCCTTCTGTTTTTTCTTTTCAAGACGTCTCTGTTCCCTAATAAGATTGTTCTCTTCTCTTCTATTATTGGCTTCTTCTTTGGCACTCTTATAAGCTTTCTCGCCATTCTTCTTAATAACAGACATAATTGACTTCTCTGTTAAAATCACAACTGAAATCATAAGCAATACTATTGCAATAATATAAGCGCCTGTTAATCCTAATAATGAATGTAATGTCTTCCCTAGGACACTTCCTATAAAGCCTCCACCAAACTCATTAGCTGCACCAACTTTGTAATAATGTGAATATTTATCGTTATCACTACCATAAGCTATTAAGTGGAACAATAATGTCCCATCCATAAAAAACAATAAAAATCCTGTTATTTTTGAAACAACTAAAATGTTAGCTTCATTATACGCCATTAGTCCTACTACTATTACAAGTATAATTGGAAAAACGTATCCCATTGAGCCAAAAACCCCAAGCATTACACCTCTAAGAGTATTTCCCACAATTCCGCAAATTCCAAAATTGCTTAAAAAGAGTAAAAGTGAAACTGCCACAAAAATCCAGAGATACACTTCCTTAACGATTTTTTCATTTTTCTTTGCCAGTTCAGCTTTTCTCTTTCTTTCGGCTGCATTTTGTCTTCTTGTTTCTGCTGCTTTTTTAGCACTGGTTGAACTACTATTTCTTGTATTTGTAGTCTTTTTTTTAGCTGTAGCCTTTTTAGTATTTGATTTTTTGCCATTACTCTTTGATGTTGTATTGGCCACTTTTCACACCTCGTTTTTAATTTCTACTTATTCCTCTTATTCTCTTCTTATTGTAATTCTATTGTAATTTAAATCTAATTATTTAATTACAAATGATGCAATAATGGCTACCAAACCTACTACTGCACAATAATATGAGAAATACTTAAATTTCTTATTTCTAACTACTACTAACATAGTCTTAATACATATGTAACCTACAACTGCTGCAACAATCATTCCCACTACATATGATGCCACACCTGTTGTTGCCATGTCTTTTCCCATATCAGGAATTTCTAAAACTGCTGCACCAAGTATAGCCGGAATAGACATTATAAATGAATATTTTACTACAAAATCTCTTCTTAATCCACATAAAAGTCCTGCAACAATTGTTGTTCCTGAGCGTGATAATCCCGGCAATGTTGCTATTCCCTGACAGATTCCCATAAATACTGCATTAAAATAACTTGTATTCTTTGGTGTCTTCTGTCCGTCAGGCATCTGATCTGATATAAAAAGTAAAACTGCTGTAACAAGCAAGCATATGCCCGGAATAATAAGCGTATCACTTGCGTTGCTTACTAATTCCTTTCCAAGATATCCAATAATTCCTGTTGGTATAGTTGACACAATTACAAGAAGTGCGAATTTTCTATATGCTGTTCTTATAACCCTTATGTATTCTACAGGTTCTTTTTTATTCTTGCTTCTAAAAAATCTGTAAACATTAACACATGAATCTGCTACAATTCCTACTCCGTCTACAAAAAGTCTTAAAATATCTTTCCAGAAAACTATAAAAACTGCAATCAATGTTCCTATATGAAGAAAAACATCAAATGATATACCTACTTCATCCATTCCAAACAATTTCTGAAAGATTGCTAAATGTCCTGAACTACTAATTGGCAGGAACTCTGCAATCCCCTGAATAATTCCTAATAGTATTGCTTCTAATATTCCCATAATAATCTCCTAAACTCTTTTGTAACCATAGTCTTTATTATTGTACTATTAAATCGATTTCAATTCAAGAAGATAAAAAAAGCTGTGAACATAATGCCTTAAAACAAGCACTGTGCCACAGCTTATATTTATCTTCTTATATTCATTACATTCCTAAGAATTTCTTTACGATATCCTTCATTCCTGCTACTTCACATAAGTTGTTATGTCTGATTTCTGCATTTCTGATTTCTTCAATAGCATTAGGAACTTTTACATTTCCAATCTTAGATAATTCATCAACTAATTCAAAGTCACCCATTGAGTCATATTTTGGATCAATAGCATTCATTACGCTTCTTGTGAATTTGAATGGACTTGCTGTTGAAGCAATTACAGTTACATTGTCATCCTTTGTTTCTTTCTTGTATTTTTCATATACAGATGCTGCAACTGCTGTATGAGTATCCATAACATATCCTGTTTCTTCATAAATCTTCTTAATGATTGCTGCTGTTTCTTCTTCTGAAGCATAATTGCCATAGAAGTCAGCTAATTTAGCTTTCATTTCAGGTGTAATAGAATACTTTCCGTCTTTTGAAAGTTCTTCCATCATCTTCTTGTTAGCTTCCGCATCATCTCCTGCAATTCTATAAATCAATCTTTCAAGGTTACTTGAAATAAGAATATCCATTGATGGTGAGTTTGTAAGAATAAATTCTCTGTTCTTGTCGTATTCACCTGTTGTAAAGAAATCATATAATACTCTGTTTTCGTTTGATGCACAGATTAACTTATCAATTGGAAGTCCCATATTCTTAGCATAATAAGCTGCTAAGATATTTCCAAAATTTCCTGTAGGAACTACAACATTAATCTTCTGGTCTTTGCTTACTTTTCCTTCTGCAAATAATTTTGCGTAAGCATATACATAATATGCCACCTGTGGAATAAGACGTCCAATGTTAATTGAGTTAGCTGATGAGAACTGAAATCCCTTTTCATCCATTTCTTTTGCAAGCTCTTTATCGCCGAAAATAGCCTTAACCGCACTCTGTGCCTGGTCAAAGTTTCCTTCAATTGCAACAACGTATGTATTGTCACCCTTCTGTGTTACCATCTGTTTTTCCTGAATTGGACTAACACCACCGTTAGGATAGAAAACAATTATTCTTGTTCCCGGTACATCTGCAAAACCTGCCATAGCAGCTTTTCCTGTATCTCCTGATGTAGCTGTTAAAATTACTATTTCATTCTTTACACCATTCTTCTTAGCTGATGTTGTAAGAAGATGTGGTAAAATTGATAAAGCCATATCCTTGAAAGCAATAGTCTTGCCATGGAATAATTCAAGGAAATATGTTCCTTCAACTTCTGCCAAAGGTGCAATTTCTTCTGTATCAAATTTTGAATCATATGCATTGTTGATACAATTCTTTAATTCTTCTTCCGTAAAATCTGTGAAGTATAATTTCATTACTTCATATGCAACCTGCTGATATGTCATCTTAGATAATTCTTCAACTGTTACATCAAGTGCCGGTATTTCCAAAGGAACAAAAAGTCCGCCGTCATCTGCCAACCCCTTTAAGATTGCTTCTGATGCCTTTAAAGTTCCTTCTGCGCTTCTAGTACTCTTATAAAGTATTTCTTTCATCATTGTCTCCTTTTACATTCATTGCCACAAAATAGTTGCGTATTACTTAGCATTATTTATGTAATTAATTAATCCACCGTTTGAAATAATCTTCTGCATAAACTCAGGGAAAGCCTGTCCTTTGTACTCTGTTCCCTTAGTTTTGTTATAAATCATTCCACTGTCAAAATCAACTTCAACCTGGTCTCCTTCTTCGATACCCTTTGCTGCTTCAGGGCATTCAATAATAGGTAAACCAATGTTAATGGCATTACGATAAAAAATTCTTGCAAATGTTTCTGCAATAACACAACTTACTCCTGCTGCCTTAATAGCGATAGGTGCATGTTCTCTTGATGAACCACATCCAAAGTTCTTATCTGCCACAATAATATCTCCCTTAGATACTTTGTTAACAAATTCTTTATCTATATCTTCCATACAATGCTTTGCAAGCTCTGATGGATCCGGAACATTTAAATATCTTGCCGGAATGATAACGTCTGTATCTACGTTGCTTCCAAATTTAAAAACTCTTCCTTCTGCTTTCATAATATGAACCCAGCCTTTCTATAAAATATCTACTATAATCCAAGTTCTTCCGGACCCGAAATCTTTCCTGTAATTGCACTTGCTGCAGCAACAGCAGGGCTTGCAAGATAAACTTCAGATTCAGGATCACCCATACGTCCTACAAAGTTTCTGTTAGTTGTAGCAACTGCTCTTTCACCCTTTGCAAGAATACCCATATGACCACCAAGACAAGGTCCGCAAGTTGGTGTACTTACAGCACATCCTGCCTTAATAAATGTTGTCATAATGCCTTCTTCAATACACTGTAAATAAATAGCCTGTGTTGCAGGGAAAACAATACATCTTACTCCCTTGGCTACTTCTCTGCCTTCTAAAATCTTAGCGGCTGTTCTCATATCTTCAATTCTACCATTAGTACATGAACCGATAACAACCTGATCAATCTTCACATCGCCAACTTCATCAATTGTACGTGTATTTTCAGGAAGATGTGGAAATGCTACTGTTGGTCTTAATGTACTTAAGTCAATAGTATATTCTTCATCATATTCTGCATCTTCGTCTGCTTCATATACTGTATATTCTTTTGTTGAATGTTCTTTCATATATTCAATAGTCAAATCATCAACAGGGAAAATACCATTCTTTCCACCTGCTTCAATAGCCATGTTAGTCATGGCAAATCTGTCATCCATTGAAAGGTACTTAATACCGTCTCCAACAAATTCCATTGAACGGTATAAAGCTCCGTCCACACCGATTAAACCGATAATGTGAAGGATAACGTCTTTTCCGCTAACCCACTTAGCAGGCTTTCCTGTCAAATTAAACTTAATAGCTGATGGTACTTTAAACCAAGCCTTTCCTGTTGCCATACCGGCAGCCATGTCTGTACTACCTACACCTGTTGAAAATGCACCAAGTGCACCATATGTACATGTATGTGAATCTGCACCAATAACAACGTCACCAGCAACAACCAGACCTTTCTCAGGTAGTAAAGCATGTTCAATACCTACCCTTCCTGTTTCAAAATAATTAGTAATCTGATTTTCTTCTGCAAAATCTTTAACACACTTGTAAAGTTCTGCTGACTTGATGTCTTTATTTGGTGTAAAGTGGTCAGGTACTAATGCAATCTTATCTTTGCAAAAAACACAATCCACATTCATTTTTTTCATTTCACCAATAGCAACTGGAGCTGTAACGTCATTTCCAAGTACTAAATCTAAGTTAGCTTCAATTAACTGACCGGCTTTAACTTCATCAAGACCTGCATGTTTTGCAAGAATCTTCTGTGTCATTGTCATTCCCATAATGCTTTCCTCCTAGTTTATATTTAAGTTGCCACAAAACCTAAAGTTACGGCAAACCTAATTTTTATTATAATCCCTACTATTCTAAAACAAAAACATTTCTTAGTCAATGATGTAAAGCCACCATATCTTGATTTTAATTAATTACATTTCCATCTTTTAATCTAATTATTGCAACTCTTTGCTGTTGCCCAACGGATAATTCACCCGGCTTTTTATTTATATGTTCCTTTAACCCCATGTCTTCCAAAACTCTGTTGCTTTAATATTAGTGACATTATGCCTATAAATATTAACATTACAATAAAAAAACAGGCTACTATAACATAGAAGTCTGCATTTCTTATACCTTTTTGTAAAATTTTATTTTATAATAGTCTGTAAGTTTCTAAATAGCGGAGACGGTGGGATTCGAACCCACGTGCCCGGGTGGACAACTTGATTTCGAGTCAAGCTCGTTACGACCACTTCGATACGTCTCCATATTTTTACAACATTTATTTTATACCATATTTTGACTTTTGTTACAAGGAGATATTACAATGAGGTACAATTCCCTTAATTCATATTTAAAAGAAAAATTCGGATGCAAAATATATAAACTTGCCCTTTCAGGCGGTCTGTCCTGCCCTAATCGTGACGGAACCATTAGTACAGGAGGCTGTATCTTTTGCAGTAATGGTGGTTCAGGAGATTTTGCTGCGGACAAGATGTTGTCTATTACTGAGCAGATTGAAAGTGCCAAGAACAGAGTTTCAGCCAAAATCAAAAATGGAAAGTATATAGCTTATTTCCAGTCTTTCACTAATACTTATGGGGATATTGATTATCTTAGAAGTATCTTCACGGAAGCTATTAATCACCCGGATATTGTGGCTCTTTCCATTGGCACCAGACCTGATTGCCTTCCTGATGAAGTTTTAAACCTTCTAGGTGAATTAAACAAAATTAAGCCTGTGTGGGTTGAGCTTGGACTTCAGACCATTCACGAAAATACTGCCAAGTATATTAACCGTGGTTACACTTTGGACGTTTTTAATACAGCTGTTAATAACCTGAACAAAATTAACGTTGATGTTATTGTTCATTTAATTATCGGTCTTCCATTTGAATCCAAAGAGGATATTCTTGAAAGTGTTAAGTATGTTTCGTCTATGAATATTTCAGGCATAAAGCTTCAACTTTTACATGTATTAAAAAATACCCCTTTAGAAAAGGAGTATTCTTTAAATAAATTTGAAGTTCTGTCCATGGAAGAATATGTAAACATTATTGCTGAATGTTTACGTTATATTCCCAAAAGCATAGTTATCCATCGCCTAACCGGTGATGGTCCTAAATCAATTCTCGTTGCCCCTCTGTGGAGCGGTAACAAGAAAGCTGTTCTTAATTATATGAACAAGCGCTTCAATGAACTTAATGTTATCCAGGGAAGTCTTTGTTCTTAAGGTTGACTATTCTGTACTGTTTCCGGAATAGTTTCATTCTCATTAACATTCTCTGAAACAGGTGAAGTCTCCTCACCTGTTTCAGTTTCCATATTTTCTGTAGATGATTCGCTTCCAATCTCTGTTGTTTCCTCAATTATTGCTGATTCCGTTTCTCCTGTAGGTTCTTCCGGAACAACATTTATTTCATCATCAATTTCAATATCCGGCTCAACATCTATCTTTGTTTTTTCAACCTGTTTAATAAGTATAAATATGCTCTTCTTGCACATTTTCTTAATACTTACTTTTTCTTTCTTAGCAATCTTTATACAAAGAGCTGCCTTACCTTCTGAAACCTTATTCTTCTTAGCTACTTTCTTTATTTTTTCATTGCTAACACAATTCTGATAAATTGTTGCACATTTTACTTTTTTATCTTTCTTTATCTGCTTTGTGTAGCCTTTTACTTCTTTAAGCTTTTCTTTTCCGGCCTTGCCATCTTCAGTAACTACTGAAACAAGCATTGCACTGTTGTCTTTCTTAAGATATCCTTTCTTTTTTAAGCCTGACACAACCATTTCGACAGCTTCGCCATAAGTTGTATCATCTTTTAATTTTTTCTTAACCTTTTTAACTACTTTCTTTGCATCCTTGTTTGATGCTTTAATACTTTCAACCGTATTATCTTTCTTTACTTTCATTGTAATGCTTGGATTTACGTCTATTGTAATTGTAAAAGCTGTAGCCATCTTTGGATCCGGTGCCGTTGGTGTAACGTTAGGCTTAAACCAAATTGATGACAATACTGCTACAAGCACTAAGCAGGCTACTACTGCAATAACCTGTGGAATCCATAAGTATTTGCCCTTGTCTTTTTTTTCTTCAAATAAAGGTTCGTTGTTAAACAAATTCTCTTCTGATTCTATTGGTTCAATTGGTTTTGCTAAAACCTTTTCTAAAATATCAGGAGCCATTTTGTCAAGTTCCTGATTTAATTGTTCTTTAATATCTTTTTCCTGCATAATGACCTCCTATTCTTTAATAAATTCCCTTAGTTTCTTTAATGACCTGTTATACTTTGAAAGAACCGTCGATAATGGTATTCCTGTTATTTTTGATATTTCCCTGTGTTTCAAACCATCAATCATATGTAATACTACAATTGTCCTTTCCTGTTTATTTAGGATTTCAAATGCCTTTTCTAAAACCATTTCATTCTCTACATCCTTATGTTGCTTAACTCCGGTTCCAAGTCCCTCTGAAACGTATTTTTCAACTTCATCAAAATCAACGCTTACACCTTTGGATTTCTTTCTTACAAAATCCAAGAACTGATTCTTCGCCACCGCACACATCCAGGTCATAGGTGTGCCCTGTTTTCTGTACAAATGACTTCCATTTCTTATTCTTATATATGTGTTCTGTAACAAATCTTCAGCATCTTCCTTATTCTTAGTCAGTGCCAAGAGAAAACCATATATTTGTCTGTATGATGCATAATACAATTCAGTAAAAGCGGCATCATCCCCATTTGCTATTTTTTCAAATAGTCCTTCATCAATGATATTAGTCTGTTCTTTCTCCATAATTAACCCTACTCTTCATTGGTCTGTTATATATAATACGTATGTAATTGCATTTTTATTGCAAACCTTTTTTAATTAATAATCTACTTGTGCCATATATAGATTATAATACATTCCTCTTTTTTCTAAAAGCTGTTTATGGCTTACTTCTTCCATTATTTTTTTAAAAAAAGCGGGTAAGCTAAAAAGCAGCCTACCCGCGTATGATTCAACTTCTACTCTAATAAGAATTATATACCAAACATATCCACTAAAGAGGGCTATGATTAGACTTATGTACCATTCTTATTATTAATAAAAATATTAGTTGTTGATTAACTTATCATTTTCATTGTTCCAGCTGTAAAGTTTTCTGATCTGTTCACCAACTTTTTCTGATGGATGTTCAGATGCTAACTTTCTCATAGCCTTGAAGTGTACCTGACGTCCTGCTGGTGACATATCAAGTAAGAATTCCTTAGCAAATGTTCCATCCTGGATATCTGTAAGAATCTGCTTCATAGCTTTCTTTGTTTCAGCAGTAACAATCTTTGGTCCTGTAATATAATCACCATATTCTGCTGTGTTTGAGATTGAATATCTCATTCCTGCAAAACCTGACTGATAAATTAAGTCAACGATTAATTTCATTTCATGAATACATTCGAAGTATGCATTTCTTGGATCATATCCAGCTTCGCATAATGTTTCGAAACCAGCCTGCATAAGTGCACAAACACCACCACAAAGTACTGCCTGTTCACCGAATAAGTCAGTTTCTGTTTCTGTTCTAAATGTTGTTTCAAGAACACCGGCTCTTGCTCCACCAATACCTAAAGCATAAGCTAATGCAATATCTAAAGCCTTACCTGTAGCATCCTGTTCAACAGCTACTAAACAAGGTGTTCCCTTACCTATCTGGTATTCTGAACGTACTGTATGACCTGGAGCCTTAGGAGCGATCATTGTTACATCAACATCCTTAGGTGGCTTAATACAACCAAAGTGAATATTGAAACCATGAGCGAACATTAACATATTACCTGCTTCAAGGTTTGGTTCGATATCTTTCTTATACATATCTGCCTGAAGTTCATCGTTAATAAGAATCATAATAATATCTGCTTTTTTAGCAGCTTCTGCAGCTGTATATACTTTAAATCCCTGCTTTTCAGCCTTAGGCCATGACTTACTTCCTTCATATAAACCAATGATAACATCACATCCTGATTCCTTTAAGTTTAATGCATGTGCATGTCCCTGGCTACCGTAACCGATAATAGCGATTTTCTTTCCATCTAATAATGAAAGGTTACAGTCTTCCTGATAATAAATTTTTGCTTCTGACATAATTATTGCCTCCATCTGTAAAAATGATTTATTATAATCTGTTAAAAACAGATATAAAACTACTTTTCTCCTCTTGCAAGACCTGTAATACCTGTTCTTACAAGTTCAAGGATTTCATAATCCTCTACTAAACTTAAAAATGCTTTAAGCTTAGACTGGCTACCTGTAATCTCAATCATAAGACTATCCTTAGCCACATCAACTATATTAGCTCTGAAGATTTCTGTAATAGATATTACCTGCTGTCTCTGTGCAGGCTCTGCCTTAATCTTTACAAGAATTAACTCTCTTGTAACTGAATCTGATGGCTCTAAAACGTCTACTCTACGAACATCTTCTAACTTTGTAATCTGTTTAACAATCTGTTCAAGGATATCATCATCACCTGTAACCACTATTGTCATTCTTGAATACTTCGGATTTTCTGTTTCACCAACAGTAAGACTGTCAATGTTGTAACCTCTTCTGCTGAATAATCCTGCTACTCTATTCAATACACCTGATGTATTGTCTACTAAAACTGATAATACTTTTTTGTTCATATGTATATCCTCTTTTCTTAGCGTTGTGCTCCTATAATCTTATCACATATGTATTTTTTGTCAATAAGTTAGGCACTGATGTACCTTGATTATTTTTAACCTTTTGTATGACAATTTTTAATCTGTAAAATGCTTAAAATCGCTACATTCGTGTTTATAGTTCAAACTCGACTATTGATTTTAATTCGTGTTCTTTTCGTTTTCAAAAGCATTGTGGTGTGCGAAAATCTTTTGTTGACTGCCTTTTATTGACATTCTTTAATACATAACATTTAAATGAACGAACCGGACCAGCTAATGCTGGTCCGGTTCATCTCAACACAATATCACATTGATTAAAAAATCATATAATTCTTATTTCATTCTTAAAGCTGTCTAGGGGACTTGAACCCCCGACCTCCGCCTTACCAAGGCGACGCTCTACCGACTGAGCCAAGACAGCTTATCTATAAAAGACTTAGAAAGTATATCATAATAGTTATTTCTTAACAAGTCATTTTTCTTCTACTTTCCCATTCTCTGGCGTACTATTTCGTAAGCCAAAACTCCTGTTGCAACTGAAGCATTAAGGGAATCGATATCTCCAAACATTGGAATTGAAGCAACAAAGTCACACTTTTCTTTTACAAGTCTGCTGACTCCTTTACCTTCGTTTCCGATTACAAGTCCAATTGAGCCTTTAAGGTCAAGGTCATACATTGTTGTTCCGCCCATATCGGCGCAGACGAACCACATTCCCTCTTTCTTTAATTCTTCGATTGTCTTTGAAATGTTTGTTACTTTGGCAACAGGTGTATAGTTTAATGCGCCTGCTGATGTTTTTGCAACTGTTGCAGTAAGTCCTGAAGCACGATGTTTTGGAATAATTACGCCATGTGCTCCTGCAAGGTTTGCTGTTCTTATAATCGCACCAAGATTGTGAGGATCTTCAATATCATCAAGTAAGATTACAAAAGGTGATTCGCCTTTTTCTCTTGCCTTATCTAAGATTTCATCAACTGTAGCATACTCGTAAGCAGCAAGATAGCCGATTACTCCCTGATGCTTTCCTGTTTCTGACATTTGATCAAGACGTTCTTTTTTAACATAGTTAATTACTGTGTCATGTTTTTTTGCTTCACGAAGCACTGTGTTCATTGAACCTTCTTTGCAATGTTCCAAAACAAAAAGCTTATCTATTGTTTTTCCGGCACGATATGCTTCTATTACCGCATTACGTCCTTCTAACGTAAATTCCTCGTATCTCATTTGCTATCTTCTTCCTTTTCTATAATACTTAAGCCTTCTTTAATTAAAAGCATCATTCTTTCAGACTTATTTGTTAAATACAGCCATCCCATTAAAGCTTCAAATCCTGTAGCTGTTCTGTAGTCAGACATTGACGCATTCTTTGCACGGGTTACTGCCTTGGCATTTCTGCCACGCTTATAAATGGCAAGTTCCTGTTCAGTAAGTTTATCCATTATTGCAAAAATCATTTCTGCCTGAGTGTGTGCCTTTACAAGATTTGATGCTGCCTTATGAATCTTGTTAACCTGTCTGTTTGCCTGGTCAACAATTATGGTTCTAATTACGATTTCATAAATTCCATCGCCTATATATGCCAGAGTCAAAGGCGAATAATTCATTATGTCAATATCCTTTAACTCCATTGTATCTTTTATAATTTGGAACAAATCACTATGTTCCCCTAAAATTTTATTTTCTTCCATATTACCACTAATTAAGCTCTTGACCACTTTGTTCCTTCTCTTGTATCTTTTAATACAATTCCTTTTGCTGCCAATTCATCACGAATCTGATCAGCCATTGCAAAATCTCTATCTTTCTTTGCCTGAGCTCTCTTTGCAATCATTTCTTCAATGTAATCTTCGTCGCCTACTTTTTCTTCTTCCTTTTCAAGAATAATTCCAAGTACATTGCAAAGCTTATCTAAAATTTCATATACACCTGCAGCAAATTCTTTTGTGCTTCCTTCATTTAAGTTACTGTTAGCAAACTTAACTAATTCAAATACTGCTGAAATTGCATTTGCTGTGTTGCAATCATCATCCATAGCTTCTTCAAACTTAGTAATATATTCTTTTGCTTCATCTAATAACTTAGCTTCTGCATCTGTAACTTTTCCGTCTTTGCCATTAGAAATAATATCTCTAATTTTTGCTCCTGATGTGATTATTCTTCCAAGTCCGTTCTTTGCTGATTCCATAAGGTCATCGCTAAAATTAAGCGGGCTTCTGTAGTGTGCACTAAGCATAAAGAATCTTAAAACCTGAAGGTCATATTTTTCTGAAATATCTCTTACTGTAAAGAAATTGCCTAATGATTTTGACATCTTCTTATTGTTAATATTTAAGAAGCCATTATGCATCCAATATTTAGAGAATTCACATCCGTTTGCAGCTTCGCTCTGTGCAATTTCATTCTCATGGTGTGGGAATATTAAATCCTCTCCACCTGCGTGAATGTCAATTTCATCTCCTAAATATTTCTTTGACATAACTGAGCATTCAATATGCCATCCCGGTCTTCCGTCGCTCCATGGTGATGGCCATGAAGGTTCTCCTTCTTTCTTAGGTTTCCAAAGCACGAAATCAAGAGGATCTTCCTTTGATTCTTCTCCTGCAACCTTTATATCTCTATGACCTGCTTCCAAATCATCAATATTCTTCTTTGAAAGTTTTCCATAATCCTTAAACTTTCTTGTTCTGTAATATACTGTTCCGTCAGCATTATAAGCATAACCCTTATCAATTAATGTTTTAATCATTTCAATCATTCCATCAATTTCCTGAGTTGCAAGTGGATGAGTTGTTGCAGGTTCAATATTTAAATCATGCATATCTTTCTTGCACTCTTTAATATATCTCTGTGAAATTTCTTCTGCTGTTGTTCCCTCTTCAATCGCTTTCTTGATAATCTTGTCATCTACATCAGTAAAGTTTGATACATAGTTAACATCGTATCCCTTATATTCCAAATATCTTCTGAAAGTGTCAAATATAATCATTGGTCTGGCATTTCCAATGTGAATAAGGTTATAAACTGTAGGTCCACAAACATACATTTTTACCTTTCCCTCTTCAAGAGGTACAAATTCTTCTTTTTTCTTTGTTAACGTATTGTATATTTTCATAGCTTTACTCCTTAATTTTGTTGTTAATTTGGTCTATCATTTCTCTAAGTTTTGTATTTTCGTCACTTAATCTCTTTAATTCATTCTGTACAGGATGTGGAATGTGAACCTGATCAAGATCATAACAAGGAACTGCCTCGTCATTTCTCTTAACTACAATTCCCGGAACTCCTACAACTGTAGAATAAGGTGGCACTTCTTCAAGTACAACAGAACCTGCTGCAATCTTTGAATTTCTGCCTATTGTAAAGGAACCAAGAACTTTTGCTCCTGCACCAACCAAAACGTTGTCTTCAAGCGTAGGATGACGCTTACCCTGTTCCTTTCCTGTTCCTCCAAGAGTAACTCCCTGATACAAAGTAATATTGTCACCTAAAATAGCTGTTTCACCAATAACAACGCCATGCCCATGGTCGATAAAAAGTCCCTTGCCAATCTTGGCACCCGGATGTATTTCTATTCCTGTCTTTCTGGCTGTTCTCTGAGAAATCCTTCTTGCCTTAAAAACCTTTCCCTGTTCATAGAGTTTGTGAGCCTTTCTATAATTATATATCGCCCAAAAACTAGGATAAAGTATAGCTTCAATGTCCTTCTTAATGGCCGGATCCCTATCCCTTATAACTTTAACTTCTTCTTTGTAATAACTCCAAAATCCCACTTTATACACTCTTTCACTTTTATTTATATATATGTTAATATCTTACAAATAGTCATTAATAAAAAAGCTGCCCTTCTTACATACCAAAGGTAAACCTTCTATTATTTTGTAACCAAAAATATGAGCTGTCAACTCTCCAATAGTCAAATCAAACTCAATATCTTCCATTAACTGTTCTTCTTTTACTTTATCCAATTTTACATTACCGTGTCCATATGTCAATATAAAGCAACCGTTATTTTCCTCAAGAACCGGATCTGTAATCTTTAAAATCTTTCTTCCTTCTCCCTGAAATCCTAAAAGTCTTACTGTCTTTCTGATGTTTATGATTCTTGCCATAACATAAGGCTTTCCTGTGCTTTCAAGCCAGTTGAGACTCTGTATTGACGGATCAAGAACTTCTTCAAGAATTTCACCATCTATCCATATTCTATAACCTACAATAACCTTATTTTCAACATAAATATCAATGTCGCCACCTTCGATTTTTATAAGTTCATTAATCTTCTTAAAATAATCGCTGTCTTTTGCAAGGCTTACGCTATAATTTTTTTCCATTGATGCCTGAGCAAATATGGCAAGTCTGATTAAGTCTGACTTTTCAGCTTTTCTGTAAATAAGGGAATGAGTAGCTTTCTTTCTTTGATCAACAGGTTTTAAATCCTGCTTATCCATAACATATTCAAACCCCAATCCGCTATAAACCTTTGCCTTTCCTTCATCTGAAGGTATCAGATATGTGAAAGCTTCCATATCCATAAACATATCTTTCAGCAAATATTTAAATGTTTCTGACATAATTCCCTGTTTTCTATACTCTTCATAAGTACCAACACCATATATATAAATAATGTTTGTCTTTAGTTTTCCAAGTATAACTGTCTTTGGGATAAGATGAACACAATTCACTATCTTGTTATCTCTTTCATTTACAATAACATGATTGCCCGGCAATCTATTTTGAAAATAGTAATCAGTGTACTCTTTTGTATCATCAAAACAGTGCTCATATAATGGTCTGATATTTTGTTTTTCATTATTTTCAAGATATCTAATCATAACGTTTCCTAAGCCCTTTATTTTTGAATTATAGTATATTTTTCCACCATATAAATCGGATTATATGATAATTTTGATTTTCTAAGTCCTTCTAATCCCATATCATCTTCCCTGTTTTCTTTTCCTGCTTCAGGAAAAGCTTCTATCAGAAACTGGCTGCAAATATATGGATAAAGCCCTCTGATTTCAGGATTCGCCTTCTCAACCGGAATATAAACCATATCTTCCCTACTTTCGTAATTACCGATTGTAAAAGCTTCCAGCTTATTATCCACATAAACTGCGCCTATTTTGTAATCAAACACTTCTTCATGTTCAAGAATATATTTAATTCCAACAGCTTCACTGTCAATAAATTCATGTTCCTCAGTATCACTCTTGTGCTTCTTCCAATCTTCTAAAAAAGCCAATATTTCAGGTTCATCTTTTTTGCTTAAAAATTTAAACTCATATCTGCCTTCATATTCCCTCTTAAAAGCATTTAAGTGATTCTTCTTTTTGTGGTATTTTTTCCCGCTAAATGTACGTAATTTTTCGGCATCATAAACATAATCTGCATATGTTCTGTCAGGAACTACAACATATTCATCTTTCGGAAGTTGTAACAAGTCAACTGCTGCCTTGTCCACCACATACATAACAAGCTTCTTTTGAAGTACTTCATTAAAATACTTCTGGGTTTCAATAAAACATTCTTTTAAATCTTCATCTTTGCAACAGGGTATTGAAGAATAATATTGTCCATCTTCACTTTTTGCTACCCACATCAATCCTTTATCATTAGTAAAATACCATGTTGGATAACAGTTAAGCCAAATATATAAATCAAGTATATTGCTGTCTGCCGTCTCCGGCCTTCTCTTCTGATAATATTCTTTTATACTATTATAATCCTCTATTCTTATTTCCTGTAAATTATATTCTTCCATTTTAATTTTCCAATAAGGCTATGGCCTGTGATGAAATACCAAGCCCTTCTCCTGTAAATCCAAGTCCTTCTTCTGTTGTTGCTTTGATACAAATCTTTGATGTATCTACGTTTAATGCCTTAGCAACATTTTTTATCATCTGTTCTCTGTATGGTGCAAGCTTTGGTCTCTGACAAATAATTGTTGCATCTATATTTCCAATTCTGTAATTGTTCTCATCTAAAAGTTTTCCAACATGTTTAAGTAATTCAATGCTTGATATATCCTTATATTTAGGATCAGTGTCTGGAAAATGTTTTCCTATATCCCCAAGTGCAGCTGCTCCAAGTAATGCGTCCATAATGGCATGTACTACAACATCCGCATCTGAATGACCAAGCAATCCCTTCTCATAAGGAATTTCCACTCCACCAAGTATTAATTTTCTATCTTCAACAAGCTTATGAACATCATAGCCCATTCCTATTCTCATATTACATTCACCTCGCTCAACGCACATTCTGTTTTAGTATACCACATTTTTCGATAAATGTATCAATAGAATAAAAAATGAAATAATTTTAGATAAAAAAAGGAATGTAAAAGTGATTCTGCCATTTTTACATTCCATATTTGCATAAAAAAAGTAGCGAGAGGGGGATTCGAACCCTCGACACCGCGGGTATGAACCGCGTGCTCTAGCCAACTGAGCTATCTCGCCATAATCGTATATTACTATTGAAGTTAATTCTTCAATTCTTATTGCAATAAGCAATAAAAAATAGCGAGAGGGGGATTCGAACCCTCGACACCGCGGGTATGAACCGCGTGCTCTAGCCAACTGAGCTATCTCGCCGAAAAGTTGCTTATTTAAAAATGTAATGGGACCTACAGGGCTCGAACCTGTGACCCCCTGCTTGTAAGGCAGATGCTCTCCCAGCTGAGCTAAGATCCCTTACAGATTTAAACTGCTCTATTAATATATACGTTTAGGCAACATTTGTCAACAACTTTTTTTATTTTTTCAAACTTTTTTTAATTATCTTCTTTCACTTGATAATCTCCATCTTTTAGGAAGAAGAAATCCTCCACTCTATGTTTTTTATCAAATAAACCATTATACTGAACTTTTGAGTATTCATTTATGTATTTAGTATATTTTGACTTTTCATCTATATTTCTAAATTCTCCATCATCTCCCTGGTAGAACAATCCGGTAAGAACAGGTATCTTTTTCTGTAAGTCTAAAAGATACTTGTTATATCCTGTCATATCCGCTCCAATAAGGTTTAAAAGATATGAAGATAAATAGTTTGCACTCATATCCTCATTCTGCTTTTCTTCTATATCATAGTTAGCCCAGATTACGTATGGTGTTGAATACCACGTTGCAGTATCCTTAGCTGTAAAATTATCTATTTTCTTTCCAAAAATATTACTGTAAAAATCTGTGCTAAGAGGTGGCTGGTGATCTCCAAACATTACAATAATAGTTGGCTCATCCACTTTTTCAAAATATTTTGTCAACTCCTCGAAAGCTTCATCTGACTTCTTTGCCAATGTAACATACTGTTCTACTTCATCTGAGCTTAACATACTGTTTGTTACCTGAATGTCAGCATCTACAAAACCTCTATTTCCAACATAACCGCCGTGGTTCTGAACTGTAACATTAAACAAATAAAACGGATCAGATGACTTGCTTCTTGCCTTTTCATAATCTTTTGTAATCTGTTCCATATCTGTTTTATCAGAAATAAAGTTTCTTATAAACTCAGGTTTTTTGTAATATTCCATTGAATAGAAATGATTAAATCCTAAGCTGTTATATACATTCTCTCTGTTCCATCCGCTTCTCTTATATGGATGATATGAATTATTGCCCATATATCCCTGAGATACAAGAGTTCTTGTTAATGAAGGAACAACGCCCTTAACATAGTTGTTATATGGTACTGCTCTTGGTGCAAAAAACGCCAATGAATTTCCTGTTAAGAATTCAAATTCTGAGTTGGCAGTATTTGCCCCTTCAATTGACACATAAAGTTTACCCTTAATTGTATTTTTTGTAAGACTATGAATAAATGGCAAATAATCCTCTGATGTTTCAAAAGGTCCATCCACATTTAAATCTGCCAATGATTCATTCATGATTGCAATTACATTAGGCATTTTCTTTGTTTTTGCAGAATTTTTGTCTGTTGAATCTGACTTAAAATTCTTTGCTATTTTTTCAACGTCGTCTGTTGAGTATTCATCAGGTTTATTATTCTTAATATATTTCCATGATGTTGTAAATGACAACACACTGCCATTCTGAGCATATGTTAACTGTGGTTTCCACTGACTGTCAATAATGCCAGCATTTACTACCCCACTTGAATTAATATAGAAATTATATCCACCGATAACAATAGCAATAATAACTGCTACTGATACCAAACGTTTCTTTAATTTTAATCCTTTATAGCTCTTTAAGCTAAACATTGCTCCTGAGAATGCCACTAAAAAGCTTACTGCCCAAAGAACATATATATCAAATGTATACTCAAAACTATCTGCCACATTTAAAGCTGTTCCAATTGATAAAACATCTGCCGCAAGCACAGGTATTCCTCTAAAGCCAAATACAAAATAGTTAGTTAACGCAAGAACAAACATTGCTATACACATTAAAATAGCTGAATACTGTGTCTTGTTCGTAATTGCAAAAAATACAAATAGCACAATATAATAAATAATAATATTTAACAATCCTCTTACTGTAAACAAAGACTCTAAAATAGGTCCTACAGTAAAAGATGACAAACTTTCAACCATAAAGTAGGCAACTATAGGAGATACCCAGAATAAAATTCTCGAAAGAATCTTATCAAGTGATATGTTCTTGTTAAACTTCTTATTAAACTTTTCTTCTATTACTCCAAAAGGTACTAAAACAAAAATAAGCGAAAGAATAAGCATTCCAAACATTATTCTTAAAGCACCTGTGTTATAAAACTGAAATTCCATGGAAATGGCTATTTTTTCTCCATCAGTAAACTTCTGCCCATCAATTGTTCCACTCTTTAAGTAACTGTTATTTTTGTCTGTTGTATATACACCGAATTTCTGTGGATTATAAGCATCTTCACACTGAATTATAAGTGTATAATATTCATTTCTTTTTAGTTTAGCAGGCTTCTCAAAAGTAAAATGAGTATACTTTCTTGTTTTCATTCCTGTTAACGGTTTTGAAGTAGTTGCAAGTTCATTTCCATCCTTGTCAACTACAGTAAGAATCATTGAACCCTTTGAACTTTCTCTTCCCTGATTGTCTATATAAATAGACATATCTTCCAAGGTTCCATCATAACCTTTAAATTCCTGTGTACATTTACTATCTGATTTTAAATAATAAACCTTGGCATCTTCGTACTTCTTGTGTCCTGTTCTAACAGTACTATATGCCAATCCGTTGTTTACTCCTATAAAAATAATGCCAGCCAATAAAAGAATTATGGAAATAATCCACTTAGTTCTGTCCCATTTTACTTTGTTATTCTTCTTTTTATTAAGATATGACTGAACCTCTTGTTTTTCCTGCTCATTGTTTTTCAACGCAGATTCAATTTCTTTACGAGTTGTGTCTACTTCGCTTTTAATATTAAACTTCATCTTAACTTCTCCGTTCATTTTATCTTTTTGTCTATCAACTACTCTGCTAAAAAAAAGATAGATGGTCTTAATTTCGGCCATCTATCTTTTACAAAAACGTCCTGCCAAACATTAAAGTTTTTTTCTAACTAATTACGTATTAAATATTTAAGCAACGTTTTTATATTAACACAATATTTTCACATTTTAAAGTTTTTTATTTAAATTCATCAAACCATCCTTCATCATCTAATGTTGGAAGCCCATTAACATCTATCAAGCCATCACTTGTTCCGTCTGCATAACTAATCTTTAAATAAGCTTTTGCAACATAATCTCTTACATAATCACTTTCTGAAACCTTCAACAACATACTCTGAATTTATTCTAATTTAAGTAACTTTCTTTAAATTCTTTTAGGTTTACTCCATAAACCATAAACTTTTGTTTTTCCTGTTTTTCTGACTGCTCTTACTTTAATGTAATACTTTTTGTTCTTCTTTAACTTTTTCAATGTAAATGTTGTTAATTTTACATTTTTTGTTATTGTTGTTTTCTTTTTAAATTTCTTTGAAGTTGATATTTTTACAACATAACCTGTTGCACCTTTTACCTTCTTTAATGAAATTTTTGCTTTTGTACCCTTAGCTTTTCTTGCAACTTTTTTAACCTTAACTTTAGCTGGTGTTATTTTTACTGTAGGTCCAACAGTTGTTTCAGTTGCAATTTCTGTAGAAGCATTCTGAATATTTTTATTTGTGGTGGCTGCTTCTGTTATTGGTGTTTCTGTTGTTGGCTTAGCCGTTGTTGGTGCTTCCGTTGTTGGAGCCTCTGTTGTAGGCGCTTCTGTCGTTGGTGCCTCTGTTGTTGCCTCGGCCGTTGTTGGTGCTTCCGTTGTTGGAGCCTCTGTTGTAGGTGCTTCTGTCGTTGGTGCCTCTGTTGTTACATCAACAGTTGTAGTTATTTCTGTTGTTGGAACTTCTTTAGCTTCCCATACTCCCATTTCATACATTGAATATCCGTAAGCGTCTAATCCTCTTCTTGTTCCATACATTCTTACGTATCTTGCGCTATATGTTTTATCCAATGTTATCTGAACTGTTTTCGCACTTGTTGCTTTTACTGCTGCAACTGTCTTCCAGTCTGTTGCATTATTGGAAATCTGTACATAATATCTTTTTGCGTATGCACCTTCCCATGAGAAACCTACTTTGTTGATGTTTTTTACGCTGCCAAGGTCAACATATAACCACTGTGGATCAACATTCCACTCTGATTCCCATCTTGTGCCAAGTTTTCCATCTGTAACATTTGCAGCCTTGTCATTTTTTTCTGATGATGCTACAACGCTGCAACCTTTTGCAATATTTTCGGTTGCTTCGAATATACTTCCGTCAACATCACTACCTGTTATTGGTTCTAATTCGTCAGGATTTACTTCTGCATCTGCATCAACATATTCTCCTGCAACAGATGTATAAGTTGTATTTGCTTCAATTGCTTCATTTACCTGATGTGCTCTTGTATATGAATACTGTGATATTTTATTTAGCTCATCATTGTCGTAAACTTCTGTATTACTTGCTCCTGCATATGCAATATTTTTGTGTATTAAATTTGTTACGTATGTATAGTCGTCTCCACTAAAAGTTTTCTGCGCTTCTTCCGGGAATATTGTGTAGAATACACTTGTTGCCGAAACAAAAGTTCCAAGTGGCATTGGATGCTTGCCATCTGTGCAGTAGTAATCTTTTCCTTCTGTTTTATACATATCGTAGAAAGCTTCTCCTGCCGGTGCTACACCATTACAATATTTTTTTGCTGCCTTTATGTAATAATATGTAAAATATGGAAGCTTACTGTTTTCTCCAAGAATTGAATCTTTAGTTGGCCATGGTTCATATGAATAAATCTTTGCATCAGGGCTGTACTGCTTAATCATTTCAGTAATAGTCTGAACACCTTCCATATGATTATCTGCATCAAAACTTCCAACTATGTCCTGAATAATTACCTTGTCATATCCACCTTTTTGTATTGCTGTTATTACATTATCGGCTTTTGCATTTCTGATAAGTGTATAGCCACCGTTTGTTGCTGCTGTACACTTAACTTTATGTCCGTAATGATTTGCAAGGCCTTCAACTACGCTGCAAAGCGTGTTGTAATATGTCATTGAATTTCCTATAAACAAAATATTCATTGTGTCATCCCCTTTGTCTGCTGCATTTGTTTCCATCCCTTTAAAAAAGGTTAATCCTGAAAAAACAAGGCAAACACTAAGTATCATTGCTAATATTTTCTTTAATTTCACGTTCATTTTTTACCTCCTAAATTCACTTTCTTTATCTAATTCAAATATAATTATTTTTCTTTGCTACGTAAAATACAAAAAAGGTTATATCATTATACCTTTAAAGATATATATATTCTTTAATATTAGTTGATTTATATATTTTTCTATACTATTATGGATATATATTTATTGTAGGGAGGCTGTTATTATGGAGTTACTTCAATTAAGATATTTTAAAGATGCTGCAGAACTGGAGAATTTTTCTATGGTCGCCAAGAAAAACATGGTTCCACAGCCATCTATTAGTAAAACAATTGGCAAATTAGAAGATGAGCTTGGAGTTTTGCTTTTTGACAGACAGGGCAAAAGAATTGTTTTAAATGACAACGGGAAATTTTTCTACGAGAAAGTTTCTACTGCTCTTAATAATATTGACAGTGGCATTGAGCATTTTAAAGCCCCTGTACACAAAGATATTAAAATTTATACTCAGGCGGGAAGTCGTTTTGTTTCTCTTCTTACCGCTGATTTTCTATATTCCACAAGGGATATTTTTATTTCTTCTATTAATCAGTTGTCATTAGATAATAAAAACGGATATGACTTTACTTTTATGCAACCTCAAAAAGATATGAACGGATTAAAATATGAAAAGCTTATGGACGATCCTATTGTTGCTGTTATTTCAACGAAAAATCCTTTAAGCAGTTCTTCTCTTCTTAGCATTAAAGACCTTCGGGATGAACAGTTTGTTGCCTATTATCGTTCTATTAATTTAAGAGATTTTACAGATGATTTTTGTAAGAATGTTGGTGGATTTGTTCCTAATGTAGCTTTTGAGTCCCACGATTATTCTTCCATTCGTTATATGATTAGCAAAAATAAAGGGATAGGATTGATGCCTGAAAAATTCTTCAGACTTCAACCATATCCCAACATTAAAATCGTACCTTTAAAAGAACAGGTCTTTAGAACCTTAGTTATTGCCTGGGATGAAAACACTTCACTTAGCAAACAGGCAATTAATTTTCTTCAGTTTACAAAAAACTGGTTTGAAAATATTTAATTTTTATTTCTTCATGGAGAGTTGTATACGTTTTCTTTCTTTGTCTACACTAAGAACTCTTACGTCTACAACGTCTCCTACAGAAACAACATCTAACGGATGTTTTATAAATTTGTTACTCATTTCTGATATGTGTACAAGTCCGTCCTGATGTACACCAATATCCACAAAAGCACCAAAGTCTATTACATTTCTTACTGTGCCTTTTAATTCCATTCCTTCTTTTAGGTCATCAAAATCTAAAACATCACTTTTCAAAACAGGCTTTGGCATTTCTTCTCTCGGATCTCTTCCCGGCTTTTCCAATTCTTTAATCATATCTCTTAATGTTATGGGATCAGTGCCTATTTCTTTGGCAACTTCCTTAACATCTTTTATTTCGTCAGTTAAATGAATATTTCCACCAAGAATATCCTTAGTTGTAAATCCGTATTTTTTTAAAAGTTTCTTTGCTGATGAATAACTTTCAGGATGAACACTTGTATAGTCAAGTGGTTCTTTTCCTTCTCTTATTCTCATAAATCCGGCACACTGTTCAAAAGCTTTAGGTCCAAGCTTTGCTACTGAAAGCAAATCTTTTCTGCTTTGAAACTGTCCGTTTTCTTCTCTATACTCAACTATGTTTTTTGCAATAGTCTTACTAATACCTGAAACATATTCAAGTAATGGTGCTGAGGCTGTATTCAAGTCAACGCCTACATTGTTAACGCAATCTTCAACAATGTTAGATAATGCTTCATCCAGTTTCTTCTGGTTCATATCGTGCTGATACTGACCAACCCCTATTGCTTTCGGTTCTATTTTTACAAGTTCAGCCAATGGGTCCTGTAATCTTCTTGCCATTGATGTGGCACTTCTTTGTCCAACATCAAAATTAGGAAATTCTTCTGTTGCAAGCTTACTTGCTGAATATACGGAAGCTCCCGCTTCATTTACAATAATATATTCTACCTTTGTAGGGCATTCTTTTATAATGTCAACAATTACTGCTTCTGATTCCCTTGAAGCTGTACCGTTTCCAAGGGAAATAAGACTAACATTGTATTTCTTAATTATGTCAAGAACAATCTTCTTTGATTCAGCCACCTTATTCTGCGGTGCTGTAGGGAAAATTACCGTTGTATACAATACTTTTCCTGTGTTGTCTACAACTGCAAGCTTACATCCTGTTCTAAACGCCGGATCCCAGCCCAAAACATTTCTTCCGGCAATAGGAGGCTGCATAAGTAATTGTTTAAGATTCTGTCCAAATACAGTTATTGCTCCATCTTCAGCTTTTTCCGTAAGCTGACTTCTTATTTCTCTTTCAATTGCCGGTTTTATAAGACGTTTAAAGCCATCTTCAATCGCCTCTTTTAACAGCGGTTTAAATTGAGATTCGCCTTTTATAATAACTTTGTCTAAGGATGCAATTATATTTTCTTCCGGCATTTCTATTTTTACATTTAGTACTTTCTCTTTCTCACCTCTGTTAATGGCAAGAATTCTATGCCCCGGAATTTTACTTACCCCTTCGCTATAATCATAATAATTTTCATATGGTGTTTTTTCCTCAGGATTTTTAGTATTGGAAACAATTAAACCATGTTTAACAACTATATTTCTAATAGCCTTACGGAACTCATCATTATCTGATACCATTTCTGCAATTATGTCTTTTGCTCCCTGAATTGCTTCTACAGCATTGGCTACACCTTTTTCTTCGTTAACAAAAGCTTTCGCCTCTTCTTCCGGATTTTTGTTTTTTTCCTGTTTTAAGAAAATATCAGCTAAAGGTTCAAGTCCTTTAGCCTTTGCCTCTGTGGCTCTTGTTTTTCTTTTAGGTCTAAAAGGTCTGTAAATATCATCCACTGCAACAATTGTTTCTGCCATGGCAATTTTAGACATTATTTCGTCTGTCATCTTGCCCTGCTCTGTTATGGAATCCACAACTGTTTTCTTCTTTTCTTCCAAATTTCTAAGATATTTCAAACGCTCATCAAGTGTTCTTAACTGCTCATCATTTAATTCACCTGTTACCGGTTTTCTATATCTTGCAATAAACGGAATGGTGTTTCCTTCATCTATAAGTTTTATTGCTGCATCAACCTGCCAAAGCTTAACTGAAAGCTCATTTGCAATAATATGATTAATGTTCATTACTAATTTCTCCTTTTTCATTTTTGATGTTTTGTATCATTTCTTTTCTTATACGATTTATGTGTCAAAACACCCAATTTTGATTTTTTTATATTCATTGTAAATGTCCGCTTGTATTTTTTCACAAGGATGTTATACTTCTTTTTATGTGTTTCTAAAGATATGTATATGTTTTTTTCAAATTCTTTAGTATTATAACAGATTTTTAATAATTTGTTTTTATTTTTATGATATTTTTCTACGTAAAATATTGTGGCAGTTACTCATTTAGTTTCTGCTATTTTCATACAATTTTAGAAGGTGAGTTATGAATAGAGTAAAAAAAGAACTTCCAAAGTACAAACACGCCTGGCCTTTATTGTATTTTTTTATATATTTGCCATGGTTTTTAATATTAGAGCAAAAAATAACTCCGGATTATGCCGGATTACATATTATATATTGTCCCCTTGATGATATGATTCCATTCTGTGAATGGTTTGTAATACCATATCTGATTTGGTTTCTGTACATACCTGCTGTTTTTCTTTTTTTGTTTTACCATTCAAAGAAAGAATTCTATAGAATGTGTGCCTATGAGTTTACAGGAATGACAATTGCACTTATTGTATACACAGTATTTCCTAACGGACTTAATTTAAGATTGACAGATATTGGTCGCAACAACATTCTAGTAACTATCGTTCAGTTCCTTTACGCTAGCGATACACCTACTAATGTTTGCCCAAGCATTCACGTTTTTGCCACAATTTCTGCTCATCTTTGTTTGGTTAAAAGTAAGCATATGCAGAAACTTAATTCAAGGAAACGCATTAAGAAAGTTTCATGGGTTCTTACGGTTCTCATTTGCCTTTCAACTGTTTTCCTGAAACAGCACTCAGTCATTGATTTAATCTGCGGAGCCATACTTTCAATCGGATTATATTTTGTAGTATTTAAGTGGTGGTTCGGCAAAGTTAAATTCCCTGCACCAAATGTAAAAGACCCACGAAAACATGAAGTATTGTACTTCTTGAATAAGAAAAAATAGAAGCATAAGCTACAGATATTCTGATAGTGTTGTGGAATTACAACTCGCAAAACAATACTTATAATCAATTTTTATATAATATAAAAAGAAGGAACAGCTTAAAGACAATCTATTGTTGTCGTAGGGAGTTCCTTCTTTCTTGTTATAATTTATTCTCTTTCAAATATCTCCTTAATTTTTCAAATTTTCTGTTTAGGTACAAATTCAATCTTAAGAGCCATTCCCATCCCTTCTGCTAATCGTTTAAGCAAATTTACTGATGGATTTCTCGTTCCATTTTCCAACTTACTTATATCTGCCTGATTAATTCCTGTTCGTTCTGCAAGTTCTTTTTGTGTTAAATTCTGAGATGTCCTTGCATCAACTATTGCTCTTATTACATCCATCTCCGGCTGAATTGCTTCATACTCTTTCCTAAATTCTTCATCTTTCAATTGTTTCGAAAGCATATCGTCAAATGTTCTCATTCTTCATCACCCTTTCTATAAAATCTTTTCTTCTATCCTTTGCAATCTGTATCTCTTCTCTTGGGGTTTTTTGTGTTTTCTTCACAAAACCATTTGTCATTACAATTCTTCCCTCATAATAGAAAAAATATAATATTCTTGTAATATCATTTCCAAATTTACAACGCAATTCAAAAATTCCATCTTCCAAGTGTTTACTATATGGTTCTCTAAGTCTATTTCCCTTTTCCTGTAGAATTTCCAATAATCCATATATTTTAGCTCTCATCTTTGGATTAACATCCTCCAAAAATTTTTCGACAGGAACTTCCCCATTTTCTTTTTCATAAGCCACTATTTTAAAATCAGTCATATAGTCTCCTTTTCAATTATTATATGGCTTATATGCCATATTGTCAACAAATTCATTGTGTATGTATTTTTCCCATATAGCATTCATATAAATTTACGCTCACTTATAACATATGTAATCATCGCCTATTCTGCTTTACATAAGCAATTAACCATATTCCTACAAGAGCAATGCAAAATATCCATTTTATTATGTCAAACATGGTTGGATTTGCAAACTCTCCATTAAAGCCTTCTATAAATACTATTAAAATCAACACTATTGTTATAAATTTTATAAACTTCATTTGCTTTCCCTTATTCTCCTACCTCTTCCAAAAACACTTTATTCAATTCTTCCCACTGCACTTCCTTATTTTCTCCCACTGATTTTAACTTAAATTTTATTTTCTCAATAGATTCATTTAAGTATTTATTGATTCTGTCAACGCGTGGAATTTCTTTTATTTCCGGTGAGTTCATTTTCAAGTCCAGAAGTTTTTCCACCTCCGGCACTAGTTCTTTTGGAAGTTCACTTTCCATCAATTCTCTAAACAACATCGGTGGCGGTGTTCCCTTTTCAAGAATCCATCTGCATGCCAACACCGGTCTTAGTACGTAGAAATATTTCTTTGCCCTTACCATTTCATTTTTTAGATATTCACGATAGTTTCCCTCCGCCATACTTATATAGTGATACAGGCTTTTCTTTGTAGAAAAATATTCTCCCATAATTTTTCTAAATCTGTCAGCAATATTTTAACATTATTCTCTTTCTCAATTTCATGAAGCTTACTGCAAATCAGCTTTTCCATTTGATTCACCTCCTTCTTTTTTCCATGGTCTTTGATCCTCTGATGCCTTAAAATTAAATACCGGTTTTATTACTTCAATTATATCTACGGACTCATTAATTACATCAATTATATCATCTAAAGATTTATAAACCATAGGTGCCTCATCAATTGTATTTTCGTTTACTGATGTTGTATAAATACCTTTCATTGCCTCCCTATACTCATCCATATTTACTGTCTGCTTAGCCGTTGCTCTTGACATTACACGCCCTGCCCCATGAGGTGCCGAATAGTTCCATTCCGGGTTACCTTTCCCCATAGCAATAATTGAGCCATCACGCATATTAATTGGAATCAAAACTTTCTCACCCTTATGAGCTGCAATTGAACCCTTTCGAAGAATCATCTCGTCAACATCAATATAATTATGAATTGTATGGAACTGCTCCTTAGCCGTCATTCCTGTTCTTTCCAAAATAATCTCAGCCATTTTTTCTCTGCTTCTCTTGGCAAATCTTTGGCATATTTCCACATCATAAAGATAATCTTCCATAAAATTTCCATATAACCAGCAAAGATCCATAGGCACATCCGGTTCATTTGATGTATATTCTTTTTTAAGTTCTTTCAAAACATTCTGTATTTCTGCTCGTCGTCCTTCTGCTTTATATGTACTTATAATTTCATCTCTTTTTTTGAAATACTCCTCTTTTCCTGAATGAAGATCAATTGCAAGCTGCTGGTATATTTCTGCTACCTGTTTTCCCAAATTTCTGCTTCCTGAATGAATTACAAGATAATACGTTCCATCAGATGACTTATCAATTTCTATAAAATGATTCCCCCCTCCAAGTGTTCCCAAAGAACGCTCAAGTCTTTTTGAATTTTTCAAAGCTCGGTAACAGCGAAGTTGTGTAAGGTCAAATCTTTCCATTCTTCCTTCCCACACTTTCATTCCTGATGGAATATAATGACACGCCTCATCTATTTTTTCAAAATCCAACGTTTTATCAGCCAACTTCACAGTGTACATTCCACAGCCAATATCAACTCCAACAATGTTAGGACAAACCTTATCCTTAACCGTCATTGTTGTTCCTATGGTACAACCCTTTCCCTGGTGCACATCAGGCATAATTCTGACTTTGCAGCCTTCTGTTAAATTATAATCACACATTCTTTGAATCTGGTCTATTGCCCCCTCATCTATAACTTTAGCATAACATATTGCTGTGTTTACTTTTCCTTTTATTTCCAACATAATACCACTCCCTCTTTCTTAATTGGTATGCCAAAAGTATTATCCACTTATTTTTTCTTATCGCTTACTTTTTGATTACACCGTTATTCTATAAAATTTTCATTTCTTTATCACGGAAAAAAAGTTGCGAACATAATGCTCACAACTTCTTTTGCTCAATTAATATTTGTTTTATTAAATCTATAAAATGCACAGGTGCCGTAACTTTAATCATTGGACCAAATGATAATATGCGGATTACTATCTCTGTTTCATCCTCTTTGTCATAATAAACTTTTATTGAATATAGATTTTCGCCTATTCGCTCGGCTGTCTTTTCAAAGTGTGCAAAATGCAAAAGAACACGTTCCATTGCATTCCTTTCATCTTTTAATTCAAATATTACACTTCTTGGTCTTGCCTTACTTCTTTTCTCAGGCACTCCTTCAAATGCCTTTTCTTCCCTCTTGCAACTAACAATTCTGCCAAGATTTATTGTGCTGCCAAATCGCTTTCCTGCACTGATTAATCTAAACTTATCATCTTTTTCTGAATACTCAAGATACTCAGGCAAAACAACCTGCCCTACTAAATTTCCTTTTCTATTTAAAGTTTCAATCCTTAACGGATGTTTGTTTTTTATTGCATCAAGGATTAGTCTAAAATTCGAAATATAATTTTCGTCTGTAAAATTATCACCGTCAGAATATTTGTCAAAAATAATATAATCCGTTGGTAAAAAAAGGGGTTCAACATCAGCATAGTCAAAATCAAAATCACCAAAAAGTTTTATTCTTGGATCACACCCTATAGCTTTCAGCCATTGTTTTTGTAATAGTGTAATTGGCATGGAAGGTTTATTTTTAATCGGGGTTGTTCCATCAGGCAATATTAATTGCCATCTTTCTTCCTTTATGGCATCTGGAATTGCCCATATACTTTCAGAAAAAGCATATTTCTTTATAATTTCATTCATACATCGGTCAGTTAGGGGATGATCAATGGCTTCCGTAAGAATTGCCGCAACTGTATTATAATATGCTCCATAAAGTTCACTGAAAATCATTTACTCATCACCTCCTATGCCATACAACCTGTTCATATCTTCAATATCTTTTTTAAACTGATTTTCAAATTCTTTATTTGAAAACTGAATATCCATAATTCTACAAATAAAAGTTCTAATCCACGGAATAACCTCACTTGAATCAAACACATCCACCGAAAATCTACTTGTGTTGTCATCAATGTGTTCAACTATTCCGCAACGCTTTTCTCTCTCCAAACGCCTTCTGATAAACTTTTCATCATCTGCATAATGAATTGTAAATTCCACATGCTCCATTCTTGAACCGGGACTTCCCTGAGTGCTTACTCCCCAAATATGTGGCTGCATCTTTTTTAATTGTTCCTGAAGTTCATCAAAACGTTCACATTTATCTTTAAGTTTAATAGAAACTATATTGTCTGTTCTAAATGATTTTATTCTCTTAATTCGTGGTGCATATGCCATAAGATACTGTCTGCCACTTTGCGCACTTATCATTACCTTAATTGGAATCACATTATCTTCAGTAATCAACATCTTCTTTTTGTTAACCGTTTCAAGTGTTACACTTTTCTTTTCTCTAATTGCATTAAAAATCAAATAAAGAATTTCGCTGTCCATTGTCCCAGTTATGTAATGATGTTTAAAAGCAAAATTACTCTCACTACTCTCCGTCTTATCAAGTAAATAGGAGCCTATAACTCCACAGGGAAGCACCTCCGAAAAATAGTCAAGCATACTTTTGTCAGACAAATCTACGCTTTCAGTTCTTTGGTAATACACTATCTTTCCCTTTTTCTTTGACGACAAAATGCCCAATGACACGTATTTCTTAAGTTTCTTTCTAACTGTAGATTCATCAAACATTCTTGGATTAGAAAACTTAGATAAATATTCATCAATAGCATCTGTTATTTCTCCAAGTGCCATACTAATTCCCGGCTCTGACAATATATCCATAATAATAAAGTGTAAGGTAATATCTCCATCTGTAAAGCTTTTCGTTTTCCACGCTTTAAACAGTGGATTATGTTTAGTTAAACGACTGTCGATTGAGAGAAACATATTTTTGCCTTCTGCTGTCTGGCGAAACTGCATATAATCACCAAGCCAGCTTTCCAAACGGCGCCGTTCATCGTCATATGAGCGTGCGCTCTTTTTGTTAAATTCATCTCGGCTTTTGAATCCGTAAACATAAAATTCTCTCATATAATCACGTATTCGTTTGAAATTTTTAACCAACTCATTATATGCCATATTTTCACCTTCTTCTTTTGTTTATTTAATGCTGTTTTTAAAAAACCTGCATCAGCAAAGCCAATGCAGGTTAATATTTTTAATGTATTTATTTCAAGTAAGTTCTTACTGAGCATCCTTAATTGAGAAGCTGATTCTTCCCATTTTATCTTTTCCAAGACACTTACATTTAACCTTGTCACCAAGTGTAAGGTAATCTTCTACATGCTCAACTCTTTCCTTAGCAATCTTAGAAATGTGAACCATTCCTTCCTTGCCAGGAGCAAATTCGATGAAAGCACCAAATTCTTTAATGCTTACAACTGTTCCTTCAAGAATCATTCCTTCTTCGAAATCAGTTACGATTGTCTTAATGTACTTAAGAGCCTTATCAATCATATCCTTGTCAACGCCACATACTGAAACCATTCCTTCATCAGAAATGTCAATCTTAACGCCTGTTTCTTCGATAATGGCATTGATAACCTTACCACTCTTACCTACAACATCACCAATCTTATCAGGATTAATCTGGATTGTTTCAATCTTTGGTGCATATGCGTTAACTTCTTTACGAGGTTCAGCAATTGCTGGTTTCATACATGTATCCATAATGAATAATCTTGCTTCTCTTGTTCTTGCAATGGCACCTTCAACGATGTCTCTTGTAAGACCGTGAATCTTAATATCCATCTGAATAGCTGTGATACCTTCTGTTGTACCTGTTACCTTAAAGTCCATATCACCGAAGAAATCTTCAAGTCCCTGAATATCTGTAAGTAAAACATAATCATCATCTGTTTCGCCTGTAACAAGACCACATGAAATACCTGCAACCATTGACTTAATTGGAACACCTGCTGCCATTAATGACATACATGATGAACATGTACTTGCCATAGATGTTGAACCGTTTGATTCAAATGTTTCAGAAACAGTTCTGATAGCATATGGAAACTCTTCTTCTGAAGGAAGAACCGGCATTAATGCCTTTTCTGCCAAAGCTCCGTGTCCGATTTCTCTACGTCCCGGTCCTCTTGATGGCTTTGTTTCACCAACTGAGTATGATGGGAAGTTATAATGATGCATATATCTCTTTGTCTTAACATTTTCGTCAAGTCCGTCAATCTTCTGTGCTTCTGATAATGGTGCTAAAGTACATACGTTACAAATCTGTGTCTGTCCTCTTGTAAACATAGCTGAACCGTGAACTCTAGGTACAATGTCAACTTCTGCTGAAAGTGGTCTAATCTGGTCTAATGCTCTTCCGTCAGGACGCTTGTGATCTTTAAGAATCATCTTACGAACTGTCTTCTTCTGATACTGATAAATTGCTTCACCAAGTACTGCAAGCCATTCTTCATTGTCAGCAAAAGCTTCTTCTAACTTTTCTGTAATTTCCTTAATATTTGCTTCTCTTGTCTGCTTATCGTCTGTAAATACAGCAACTTCCATTTCTGCTGGAGGAACAATTTCCTTAATTGCTGCAAATAATTCTTCAGGAATTGCACAACTTTCATATGTGTGTTTTTCTTTTCCAACTTCTGCAACGATTTTTTCAATAAATTCAATAATTGTCTGGTTGATATCGTGTGCCATGTAAATAGCTTCAATCATCTTTGCTTCAGGGATAATGTTTGCACCTGCTTCAATCATAATAACTTTCTGTTTTGTTGAAGCAACTGTAAGCTGCAAATCACCATTGTCCCAAACTGCCTGACTTGGGTTAACAACAAATTCTCCATCTACCATACCAACCTGTGTCATTGCACATGGGCCATCAAATGGAATGTCTGAAATACATGTTGAAATTGCTGAACCAAGCATTGCAACTAATTCAGGTCTGCACTCAGGATCAACTGACATTACTAAGTTGTTAAGTGAAACATCATTTCTGTAATCCTTAGGGAATAAAGGTCTCATAGGACGGTCAATAACACGTGCTGTAAGAACTGAATTTTCTGATGCTTTTCCTTCTCTTTTATTAAATCCACCAGGGATTTTTCCTACTGAATACATCTTTTCTTCAAACTCTACTGAAAGTGGGAAGAAATCAACACCTTCTCTAGGCTTATCTGATGCTGTTGCTGTTGATAATACTGTTGTATCACCGTAGTGCATAAATGCTGCACCGTTAGCCTGCTTTGCTACACGTCCTACATCAACTGTAAGTGTTCTGCCTGCAAGCTCCATACTAAAACTCTTATACATAACTCTCTTTCGTTACTTTCTATAGTAACTTCTCCTTTTTATTTTCTCTCTGCAGAAGAATCCGAAACTACTGTAAAAATCACTATGCAACTAATAATTACAATAACTAGCTTAAATCATAATAGTCTTTACAGTGGCTTCGGCTAGGTTCTTCTGCAAAATGTGTATTGCTTTCATAAAGTATATTTTCATAAATATACGCAATCCTTTACATTATAAACAAAACAATAATAAAAAGCAAGTACGCATAACTGTACTTGCCTTCATTTTTTAGTATTTTTCTATATTTTTATTGTTTTATTTTTATCTTTTACTCTATCTTCCAAACAAAGAAAACTTCTTCTTATATTCTTCTACATTAACTGATGTTAAAGTATAACCTGTTTCTTCTATTACTTTTTTTAACTTATTCTTGTCCAACAACTCTTCTGATATAATCTCTGTCTGACCATTGTTTTTAGATGAATTAACCTTTTTAACTTTAAAATTATTTCTTATGGCGTTGTTAATATGACTTTCGCACATTCCACACATCATACCTTCTATACCTAAAGTTGTCTTAATCATAGTCCTAACCTCCTAAAATAATTTTGTTTCAATTCGAATTGTATACCCCTATAGGGTATATGTCAATTAAAAAATATATAAACAACAGTTATTGAGTTTTTTTATCATTTGCAGTAAACCACCAAATTCAATTCCAAATAAAAGAAAAACAGAATATGTATTTCTACACATTCTGTTTCTTTGTTCATAAAAACTCTCAAATAAAATTTATTATTATTTACGAATTCCTAATTTTTCAATTAAAGCACGGTATTCTTCAACATCGTTTTCTTTAATGTAGTCAAGTAAACCTCTTCTCTTACCTACCATCTTAAGAAGACCTCTTCTTGAATGATGATCTTTGTGGTTTGTCTTTAAATGTTCAGTTAAATCTTTGATTCTGTATGTTAAGATTGCAACCTGAACTGCTGGTGAACCTGTATCTGTAGGTGTCTTACCATATTCTGCTGTTAACTGAGCTTTTACTTCTTTTGAAATCATTTATATTTCCTCCTAAATTTTAAAATATCCCCATACACTGAAGTATCGGATGGAGTATCCAAGTACTGCGTGTAGGTTAAACATACTTATTTATACTAACAAAGGTAATTGCAAATGTCAATAATTTTTATATGATTTTACAATATTTTTTTTGCATAAATTTTTGTATGTTTTCAAATATCAATTATTAGATATTAATCTATTTTTCAAAAATCACTCTAACACATTGCTTCTATATTCCCTATGTTCTTCCTTTACTTTTTCAAGTAAACCTTTCTCAAAGGCCATTTTTTCAATTATCCTTGCCATAACTTTTGCTCCGGCAACCATTACGTGTGTACCCTTTTCTGTCTTCATTAATTCTGCAAACTCTTTTGAATAAAGTTTTGTTTCCGACACTTCTGTTGCTATAACAGGATTAAACACAGGTATTATTGTATCAAGATTTCCAACATCACTGGAGCCTCTTGGTTCATCTGCTATTTCCCAGTTAAGATTTAACTCATCCATTATATCACAAACAATTTTCTTTTCAGTATTTCCAATAAATACTTCTGCATAATCAGGATTATTCTGTGAATAATCATACCTATTATCAACAGCCATTGCACACCCCTTGGCGCATTGTTCCACTTTCTTTTTCAACTTCATAAGTCTGTTAATTGTTTTTGAACGAAGATAAACATAGGCTGTAGCCTTTTCAGGTATTACATTTGGAATTTTTCCACCATCTAATATAACTCCCTGAACATCATCGCCCTTTTCAAGACCCACACGAAGCATATCAAGTCCGTGGAAAAATAATTGAACTCCGTTAAGTGCACTTACACCTTCCCACGGATTCATTGACGCGTGAGCCTGCTTTCCATAAAAATTAATAAGCATATCACTTGATGCTAATGTTCTAAAATATGGCTGATTAACGGAGTTTGCCTGAATCACCACTGCAAACTCATAATCATCAAAAGCACCATGCTCCATCATTTTTATTTTTCCACCACTTATTTCCTCATCTGGTGTTCCTATTAAGTCTATTTGAAACGGAAAGTCCTTATATGTTTCTTCCATTGCTAACGCACAAATAATGCTTGCTGCACAACTTGCACTGTGTCCACATCCGTGACCTATATCTTCCATTGCATCATATTCACATATTATTGCAACTTTTGGAAGATTAAGCTCTGATTTTTCTTCTTTTGTTGCATAAAAAGAATATTTCATTCTAGCTCTTGGTGATACAATTTTATATCCCTGTTCCTTTAGAATATTAATAAGATATTCGCTGGTTTTCTTTTCATTGCCTGAAACCTCTGGATTTTCGTTCATCCAGTCAAGAATTCTCTGTCCTAACGGCTTATACTTATTTAATATTTCATCAAACCTTGTTTCTTCTAAATTATTATTTAATTTTTTATTCTCCATTTTATCCCCTCTTTATTCTAAAACAAACCCGGGAGGCAGGGGCGTTCCTGCTATTCCCGGGTTTCATATTTATTTTAATTATTTATTTGCCTTTCTTACAGGTTTAACATATTTTGCATAAAGGTATGAACATATTACAACTACGATTACACAAAACGCTGCAAGTATACCAAATATCTGGAAGTATCCACTTGCTCCTGCTGACTTATCAAGAATGTTACCAAAAATTGTGTTAAGGAACATATCAGGAAGGTAACCTACGATTGATGCAATACCAATTGCCGTACCTGCTACTTTTACAGGAATGTTTATTTCATGCATTGTAGAGAACATTACTCCATAAAGACACATACTGAATAATCCGGGAATTAACGTTAATACTGCAATTAACATTGAAGGTGCACCTGTTCCTACTAATATAACAAGAATAATTGAAATTGCCAAGATGACTCCACCACATCTGAACCAAGCAAGTGTTGATTTAAATACTTTATCTGCAAGAATGCCACCAAGAGGTGCTGCTACAAGCATTACTATGTACTGACGAAGAATTGCACAAACACCTGCTGCTGTTGTTGATAATTTTACTATGTCTGTAAGGTATGGTGTAAAGTATGATGAGCAACTATATACACCGTATACACAGAAGAATACTACTGAAATCATCCATACTGCCGGATTCTTTAGTACTGTAACTACATCTCCAAAATGGAACTTATCTTCCTCTGCTGTTGATAAATCCTTATCTGACTTTCCTTCTAAGAATATTGCTATTAAAATTGTTGCCAATAATGTAAATGCTGCCATTGAAACTACTGCCCAGAAGAAGCCTGACTTCATATTGGAATCTCCACCACCGGCATTGTAAGCCCATAAGTTTACTGCTGCAATAATTGCTGCTGTTGTACCATTTGCAGCATAATAAATTCCATACATTGTACCCTGTTCTTCTTCAGTTCCTATTATTCTTATAGCTTTAAGAATTGCTGTCCAGAATACAAATCCTGACGCAAAAGCTATAAGCAACCATATTACTAATGAAATACCATAAGCAACGCTTCCAGGTAAATCTAACAAAATTGTTACTGCAAATGCACCTGTTAATATTGTTGCCACTGCCAACGACAACATCAGTGCTTTTTTAGGATTCATCTTATCTGCTAAAATTCCTCCTGGAATATAAAGAATTACACATCCTATTGCATACATTGTAAGTAACAAACCAGACTGTGTATCTGAAATGTGCAATACCTGAATTAGTGGGTCATAAAATACATATTTTAAATAGGGGAATATGTAAATTGAGCCACCTGCCAAACCAAGTATTATAAGGGTTAAATACTTTTTAAAATTATTGTTCATAATTTCAGTCCTTCCTTTCTTTTTGTACTCTACGTACTTTTTTATTGTGTACCTAATTTATTAAAAGATTTTATGCTTTCTGGCATTTCATCTTTTTAATAGTTTTCTGTTCCCGTTTTTCATCTCTTGTTGCTTTTGATTGTTTACTGTTTCCATCTGTACTTTTTGCTAATTTAATCTCTGTCTTTTCTTCTGTTTCATTTGTTTGTGTACTTTCACCTGTGCCCTGACATACAGCTATAATTTCTTCTTTTGTCATCTTCCCAAAATCCTGTTTCATAGCTTTTATTGCCGAATATGATATTAAGAAAACTATAAATATTAGTGGAAATCCCAGTACTATGGCAAACTTTTGTATAAGTTTTAATCCTCCAACTGTTGACAATCCGATGGCTATGGCAAATATTGCTATTGCCCAGCTAAAACGATTAAGCAAATGAGGATCTTCCTCAGGATCTAAGTTTTTAGACGTTGCCGTTCCAAGTACCATTGCTGTTGAATCTATTGTTGTTGCCAGAAATACAAAACAAAGTATTACAAGAAGTACTATCAATATTTTGCTAAAAGGTAAAGTCTGCATTATTGCAAGAACAACTCCTTCATTACCTTCTTTTTCAAGAATTGAAACTAAGTCTACAATTCCGTTTTTCTGAAGATATAATGAATATCCTCCAAGGATTCCAAGGAATGTGCAACATCCAAGACTTCCCCAAACCATTTGTCCTAAAATAACCTGTTTTAATGTTCTTCCTCTTGAAACCTTGGCTATAAAAATTCCCATAATCGGTAAGAAAGATAACCACCATCCCCAGTAAAACATTGTCCAATCATGAACAAAATTCTGATTGCCAAATGGGTCTGTATAAAATATCATTCTTGGAAGATTCTGAAGATATAAGCCTATGCTGTTTAATTCCATTTCAAAAATTTTTGATATAGAAACAAGCACTCCTACAACTCCAAGGAATATGAAAATTATTAGCATGTTTACATCTGTTAATTTCTTTATTCCTTTTTCAAGTCCTCTGAAAACACTCCAACCAAAAATCATAAACCATATAAGATATACAGCTATCTGTAATGATAAGCCATCCTTTATATGTAATACGCTTGAAACAAGTTTTGACATTACCGGAACTCCCAAACCTAATGAAGTGGTTATTGATGCAATAATTCCGAAAACTACTACAATGTCAATTATCTTTCCAATTATTCCATCTTTAAATTTTTCTCCAAATATTGGAGTTAGTGTTCCTGACAATTTTACATCTCTTGTTTTTCTTACATATAACATATATCCGATTGCGGTAACTGCCGGGATATAAAAAGCCCATGCACTGAATCCCCAGTGAAACTGTCCATACATATGAGCATATTCATAAGCCTGCGTTGACATTGCCTTTATATGAAATGGTGTATTTTTTAGGTAATATATTGGCTCTGCAAATCCAAGAATTACTGTACTAGATCCTGCTCCTGATGTAAAAATCATTGCTGCCCAGCTAAACGTTGAAAATCTTGGTTTATCATCAGGGCTTCCAAATTTTATGTTGCCATATTTTCCAAAATAGAGATAAAAGAAAAGTCCGAAACAAAAAACACTTACAAGTATATACATCCAACCAAAGTGGTTTATGCAAACATTAAATGTACTTTCGATTGCAATTTTTACTGTGTTTGGTATGAAGATTAAAGCCAAAACCATTAAGACAACAATAGCCAGACTTGTGAAATATACTTTTTTATCCATTTGTTCCAATGCTTTTCTTATCTCTAGTTTCTTCATTGTCTTTCGTATGCCTTTCCTTTATTTTGCAAACTTTGTAACATCTACATCGTTAACCATTCTAAATACCTTGTCCTGCTCCCCTCTTAAGATGTAACATAAGTTTTCTGCACCTATTCTCTGACATTCATATAATGCAAAGTCTGAATAAAATGCTGTATGTGGTGTTAATACTACATCTTCACGTCCAACAAATGGACACTTTAATGTATTTTCATTAGTTTCTTCAACCAAAACATCAAGTCCTGCGCCGAAAACCTGACCATTATCTAAAGCTTCAAGCAAAGCCTCTTCATCTATCATGCTTCCTCTTGAAACATTCACAATAATTGGTTTCTTTTTCATCATTGCAAAGGCTTCACGGTTTAACATATTTTCATTTTCAGGTGTAAGTCTCATATGAACACTAATTACATCGGATGTTTCAAATAATTCTTCTTTGCTTACAAGTTTTACTCCTAAGCTTTCAGCTACTTCCGGTTTGCAGCTTGGACTATAGGCTATAACATTCATTCCAAATCCCTGTGCTCTTCTGGCAACTGCTTTTCCGATTTTTCCTAAACCTAAAATTCCAAATGTTGAACCTTCAAGTCTAATCATTCCTGATGTTGAGTTGTAATCATATACATGTTTGTATTCTATTTCTCTGTCATAATGTTTTAATTTTCTTGCAACTGCAAGCATTAATGCTATTGAATGATCTGCAACTTCCTGTGTACAATATTCTCCGATAACCGCTACTGCTGTTCCCTGTTCTTGTGCTGCATCCGCATCTACGAAGTTGTAACCTGTAGCTTCAATTGAAATTCCTTTTAAATTCGGATTGCTGTTTATTATTTCTTTTGGAAACTCCAAATATGATGTAAGTATTCCATCTACATCTTTAATTGCTTCTTTAAATTTCTCATTATCACCTTCATGTACATAAAGAGAAATTTCTGTATCTTCTCCAAGGAATTTTTTAAAAACCGATTTTTCAATTTCCAAGTCTCTGTTAAGAGGTTCTTTATAATCACAAATTGCTACTTTCATATTTTTCTCCTGTTTTTTGTTGATTGAATTTTTCTACGATAATTCAATTTTTAATGTAAGTCTAATTCCAATTTTCATATGTTTAATATGTATTTTTATTTGCTTAATGTTTCAAGAACCTTCTTAAATTCTTCAAGGAAAATCTTGTTCTGTTCTGTTGTACCAATTGATACTCTAAGATGTTTGTTGTATCCCCAACCACCGCAAGGTCTTACAATAACACCAACTCTTAATAACATTTCTGCGATTTCACCGGCATCATATGGTGTACTGAAGAATACGAAGTTAGCCTGTGATGGGAAACATTCACATCCTAATTTTGTAAGTTCTTCATTTAACATTTCTCTGTCAGCAATCATCTTATCGCCATATTTTTTACATTCAGCCTGTCCTTCTTCGCTCATTAATGCAACTGCTCCGGCAAGACCGATTCTGTTAGCATTAAATGGTTCGCTTACTGTGTCATACCAGTTTACAAATTCAGGATTTGCTACAAGATAACCAATACGTCCACCTGCTAAACCATAATATTTTGAAAATGTTCTAATGTTAATTACCTGCTTACCTGCTTTAATATATTTCATTACATCAGGTAAATCATCAGGATTGGCAAAATCAGCATATGCTTCATCAATTACTAACCAACATTTTTCAGGAAGCGCCTCTACGAAATCATCAAATGTATCTTTATCAATTACTGAACCTGTTGGGTTGTTTGGATTACAAATCCATACGATTTTTGTTTTATCTGTAAGTTTTTCCTTAAAATCTTTTAATTCCATTGTATAGTTATCATTTAATGGTACTTCAATTACTTTAGCACCCATAATTTTTGAAATTTCACGATACAATCTGTATGACTGCTGTGGTACTAATACTTCATCTCCATCTTCTAATAATGTCTTTGCAACTTCATCAAGCACATTTCCTGCACCATGTCCAAGGCTTACCCAATCACCGTCAACACCAAATTTCTCTCCTACAACTTTTTTTAATTTTATATAATTCTTTTCTGGATATATATTAAGCTTTTTAACTTCCTCTCCCATTGCATTAAGTGCAATATCATATGGTCCATACATATTTTCATTTGAACCTAACTTTACAACACTTGTAAGACCATAGTCAGCCATTACATCTTCCATGCTCTTACCTGATACATACTTTTCACAATCAAATGCCTCATGTCTAATACCTTTTACTTCCATCTCGTTTCTCCTTTGTCCTAAAATATTTTTCAGTAAAAGAAAAAGGCGCGTACAAAAATCTCTGTACGACGCCTTTGTCTTATGTGACCCATTATAAAAAGTTGCAAAAAAATGTCAATGTATTTTCTTTGTTTTTTTAACTTTCTAAAGTTTAAAATTAATTATTTTAATTTTGTTTGCTCTTTTTATTAATATAGTTAATTTTTTGTGAATTTTAAAATAGCATTTTTGATTACAGTGTGCCAAGGTCATAGATGTGTCTGTGCTTGCACAAAGGCACATTCATGACCTTGGCACACTGTAATCAAACTTTAAACTATATCATTAATTCATTTTATGCCTGTTTTTTATTTAATTTACCTGCGTACCCAGATATTTTCCATTCTATATTTTTTGGGGTACGTTTTTTATTCATTTATACAATGTGTTATATATTTTTAATGATAATTTAGTGAGATGTGCCCAGAAATTCAAACTTTTTTCTATTTCGGGGTACGTTTAGCTTTTCTATATATGTTATGTTGTATTTTTTGCTTGATAATTCGGCAAAACGTACCCAGATATTTTAACTTTTTCTTATTTCGGGGTACATCGACTGTTTGCATATATATTATGTTGTATGTTTTACCTGATAATTCGGCAAAACGTACCCAGATATTTTAACTTTTTTCTATTTTGGGGTACATCAGTTGCTTTAACATATGATTTGTTTATATTTTGTCTATAATATAGTTAAATGCAACCAATTTTCAGAAAAACTATATATTGGGCTTAGAAATGTTTCTATTAGAAACACATTACAATTCCTAGCATCTACTATGGACAAAAGAAGCTACGCATTATGCGTAGCTTCTCACAACATTTTATTATTAACTTGTTATAATTTATTTACTTATTATTCCCAACAATTCTTCTGCAGGTTTCTATATCTGCCTCGATTTGCTGTTTCAATTTCTCTAAGCTGTCAAATGTTCGCTCCGGTCTTATGAAATCATAAAACTGTACCTGAACGATTTCATTGTATATATAGTTCTCATAGTCAATTATGTGGGTTTCAACTTTTATCTTTGTACCTGTTTCAACTGTAGGATTTACGCCTACGTTGCTTATGGCATTAAAAGTCTGACCTTCAACTACCACAACTGTTCTATAGACGCCATTAGGAGGCAATAACTTAGTTTCATCAGGAATGATATTAGCTGTTGGAAGTCCGATTGTTCGTCCCAAGTGCTTGCCCTGCTCAACCTTACCGATTATCCTGTAAGGATGTCCAAGCATTTCATTTACATCCTGCATCTTACCTTCTGTTATTTTTTTCCTAATACTAGTACTGCTTATATCTTTGTTGTGATACTGTTCCTTCTCTACAACTATAAGATTATAACCATATTTTTTCTGATTGTCCTTCAAAAACTTAACATTTCCGGAAGCCTTTGTTCCAAAATGGAAATCCGGTCCACATACAATTGTTGTGGCACCTATTTTATCTTTTAAAATTTTTGATACAAATTCATCCGGAGAAAGTGCAAGAAACTCTTTCTTCATAGGCATTTTCATATACACATCAACGCCCTGCTGTTCACAAAGAATCTGCTTCTCCTCTTCTGTCACAATTGTTTTGTTGGCATTATTATTAAGGAATGCTGAAGGTGTAGTTTCAAAAGTAAGAACTACTTTCTGTCTACCATTAGCATTGTTAACTATAACTTCAAGAAGCTTTTCGTGTCCCTTATGTATTCCATCAAACTTTCCAATTGTTACAATTGTATTTTTTAATTTTATGTTATCATCTAAAGAAATGCGTTGCATAATTTCTCCATTTCTATAAGAAAATCTTAATTGGTTTGTATATCTGTTTTTCTGCAATATACATATATAAACCAATGAATTTGCCATCGTGAGTATATACTCTTACTGTCTGACCATCCTGATGATTCATCTTTAGCAATGTGTTTCTCGAAGTAAAAATATTACCGTTATAAAGTAACTTTTCAGCTTCCTCTGAAACCATACATTTTGAATACATATCCAAAATCTCGTCAACAGGAGTAATATACTGTTCCAAAATTCCCTGGTCCCTAATTTCTTCTATCTGAGATAGAGAAATACTGTCCTTTATGTCAAATCTTTCAACTCGTGTACGTGTAAGTTTTTCCATACATGCCCCAACACCTAAATCCTTTCCTATATCGTAGCAAAGGGTTCTTACGTATGTACCCTTAGAACATGTTACGTGAAAACTTACTCTTGGCAAATCAATTTTTGTTATTGTAATGTCTATAATTTTGCAATGTCTTGGAGGTCTTTCTATTTCTTCTCCCTTTCTTGCAAGATTATATAATTTCTGACCATTTATTTTTATTGCTGAAAACATTGGTGGAATCTGGTCATATTCGCCTATATAGCTTTTAATCACATCAAAAACCTTTTCTTCGGAAAGCTTCATAACTTCCTCTTCAGGTGCCTGATTAGTAATCTGACCTGTTGTATCCTGAGTATCTGTCTCTGTTCCAAGCAACATTGTAGCTGTATAAGTTTTGTCCTTTTCAGACAATAAATTGCAAAGCTTCGTTGCTTTTCCAAGACAAACCGGCAACACTCCTACAGCATTGGGATCAAGGGTTCCCATATGGCCTATTTTTTTCTGTTTTAGGATTCCTCTTAACTTTGCCACTACATCGTGAGATGTATAGCCGGGTTCCTTATAAACATTAATGACTCCATTAATCATTTATACCATCAACTCCTTCAACAGTTTCATTTTAAATGTCCTGTTTTATTCTGTTAAGCAGTTTGTTTATTATATCGTTAAGTTCGCCGTGTATCTCTGCTCCTGCAGCCCTTACGTGACCGCCACCACCGTTTTCAACGGCAATCTTGCTTACATCCACGTAATTCTTTGAACGTAGACTGACTTTGTATGAATCCTCACTTAACTGGTACAAAAACATAGCCACTTCAACACCGTCAACATTTCTTATTGATGCCACAACTGCATCTAAATCCTTAGTTGTAACACCGTACTCTTCCATCATTTCTGATGTGCAGTAACCATAAATACATTTTCCATCTAATGCCAACACTGCTTCACTTTGAATCTTCGCAGTAACCATCATCTGGTTATATGTTTTTCTAAAAAATGTTTCTTCAAGAATCATATTCACATTAACACCTTTTTCAATCATGTTAGCAGCGATTCTCATAGTTTTTGGTGTTGTACTTTGAAATCTGAATACGCCTGAATCATGTGCGATTCCCATATACATTGGTTCTGCAATTGATTTATCAATTAAGCCTTCATCTAACAAATCATATAATACTTCACTTGCTGAACTTGCCTTTGGCAAAATATAATTATAATCTGCATATCCGTCATTACTTGCATGATGATCAATGCAGGCTGTTCTTTTGGCATTCTCATAGAAAGGCAAATTAAGTCCTAATCTGTCAAGACTTGCCGTATCAAGTGATATAAACAAATCAAATTTAGTACCGTCATATCCTGTTGTGATAATCTGGTCTGTATTTTCAATAATATTGAACTTTTTGTCCACAAACTCTAAAAATACCCTTACATCTAAATCCGGTCTGTTCTTTTTAAGATAATTATACAAAGACATACATGAACCCATGCAATCTCCGTCAGGTCGCACGTGACCTGCTATACCAATAGTCTTTGCATCTCCAATAATATCGTTAATCTTCTTCATCATTCAAATTAATTCCTTTATGCTTATTCGTTATCCTCTGATTCTTCTTTGTTATTTCCATTAACTTCATCTATTAATTTTGACATCTTCATACCGTATTCAATAGACTGGTCCATAACGAATTTTAATTCCGGTGTATTTCTAAGGTTAACTGTTCTTGCTAATTCACGGCGGATAAAACCGGCAGCACTTTTAAGTCCTGCCATTGTATCTGCCTTTGCTTCTTCGTCACCTAATACACTAATATATACCTTACAGAACTTAAGATCAGGTGTAACTTCAACACCTGTTACACTTGTCATCATTCCAATTCTTGGATCTTTAAGTTCTCTGATAATTACACTTAACTCTCTCTGAACTTCCCCGTTAATACGAGTGTTCTTTATACTGTTTTTTCTCAATTTTTAATCCTTTCCGGACTAGGTTAAAGTTCCTATCTTGGCACTTCTACCATCATGTATGCTTCAACCTGATCGCCTTCTGCAATGTCATTGAATTTTTCAAATACAAGACCACATTCGTAACCGGCTTTAACTTCCTTAACATCATCCTTAAATCTCTTAAGTGATGCAACCGGTCCTTCATAAATTTGTTCTCCATCTCTTGTAACTCTTGCTGAACATCCTCTCTGCATAGCACCATCTAAAACATATGAACCGGCAATGTTTCCAACACCTGAAGCCTTGAAAATCTGACGGATTTCTGCATGACCGATAACTTTTTCTTCGTAAACAGGTTCAAGCATACCCTTCATAGCTCTTTCAATGTCATCAATAGCGTTGTAGATTACAGAATAAAGTCTTAAGTCAACTCCTTCTGTCTTAGCTGTTTCTTCAGCCTGTGCATCAGGTTTTACATTAAATCCGATAATAATTGCGTTAGATGCTGATGCTAAGATAACGTCAGATTCGTTAATTGCACCTACACCACCGTGGATAACCTTAACTTCAACTTCTTCATTTGAAAGCTTAACAAGACTCTGTCTTACAGCTTCAACTGAGCCCTGAACATCAGCCTTGATAATAAGGTTAAGTTCCTTAAGTTCTCCTGCTTCAATCTGTGAATTAAGATCATCAAGAGAAATTCTAAATTTATTTGATTCCATAAGCTTAGCCTTGCTGTCTTCAACGAATGTGTTCGCAAAGTCTTTTGCTTCATTAGCTGTTGCAGTTGATACAAATACTTCACCTGCATTTGGAACACCACTAAGACCTAAAATTTCTACAGGTGTTGATGGGCCTGCTGTCTTAATTCTGTTTCCTCTGTCATCAGACATAGCTCTCACTTTACCGTGGTTAGCTCCTGCTGCAATATTTGCTCCAACCTTTAATGTACCTTTCTGTACAAGAACTGTAGCAACAGGTCCTTTACCCTTATCAAGCTTAGCTTCAATAATAATACCTCTTGCCTGACGATTAGGGTTAGCCTTTAATTCTAATACATCTGCCTGTAAAAGAACCATTTCAAGAAGGTCATCAATACCTTCCTTAGTGTGAGCTGATACAGGAACCATTTCAACGTTTCCGCCCCAGTCTGAAGCTAATAATCCATGTTCTGCAAGTCCCTGCTTAACACGGTCAATGTTTGCTCCCGGTTTATCAATTTTGTTAATTGCTACGATAATTTCAATTCCTGCTGCCTTAGCATGGTTAATAGCTTCTACAGTCTGTGGCATAACACCATCATCTGCTGCTACAACAAGGATTGCAATATCTGTTGACTGGGCACCACGCATACGCATTGATGTAAATGCTTCATGTCCAGGTGTATCTAAGAATGTAATAGTCTGGTCATTAATTTTAACAACTGAAGCACCGATATGCTGTGTAATACCACCTGCTTCTCCTGAAATTACATTTGTTTCTCTAATTGCATCAAGAAGTGATGTTTTACCATGATCAACGTGACCCATAACACATACTACAGGTGGACGCTTAACCATTAAGCTTTCATCTTCTTCATCTTCCTTTAAAAGTTCTTCAATAATATCTACCTTTTCTTCTTTTTCACACATAATGTCATAACCTAAAGCTATTTCTTCTGCGCTGTCAAAGTCGATTTCAGTATTAACAGTAACCATCTTTCCTTCAAGGAAAAGTTTCTTAATAACTGCTGATGGCTGCATTTTCATTCTTTCAGCGAGCTGACCTATTGTAATAAAATCCGGAACCTCAATTACCTTGATTTCTTCCTTCTTTTCTTCTTTCTTCTTAGGTTTTTCCATTACAGGCTTAGAGAAATCTTTCTTTCTGCCATTCTTGCCCTGTCTGTTATCGTCATAATTCTTCTTATTTCTTTCCTGACGGTCCTGACGAAGTTTGTTCTCTCTTGACTTTCTATCCTTATTCTGAATTGGTTCAGCAGGTGCCATACCGCCTCTTGAATTATCATTTCTTCTAAAGTCATTTCTTCTGTCGTCATTTCTGCCCTGGCCGTTGTTGTTTCTGTCTCTGAAATTTCCGTTGTTATTTCTGTCACGATAATTTCCGTTATTGCCATTATTATTTCTATCTCTGTTATAACCTCTATTATCGTTTCTGTCATTTCTACGGTCATTTCTCTGACCATCATTTCTACGATCGTTTCTCTGGCCGTCATTTCTGCCCTGACCATTGTTGTTTCTGTCTCTGAAATTTCCGTTGTTATTCCTGTTGTTACGGTTATCTCTGTTATATCCGCCTTTGTTGTCTCCTCTGTCGTTTCTGCGGTCATTTCTCTGACCATCATTTCTACGATCATTATTGTCTCTGTTAAAAGGCTTATTTTGTCTGTTGTTATTCTGTTCTGTTTTCTTTTCTACCTTTGTATCCTTCTGCATATCTTTTGGCTTTACCTCTTCCTTCTTTGGTTCAACCTTTGGTGCTTCAACCTTTGGTGTTTCTGTTTTTTCAGGTTCTGTTTTTGCTACCGGCTTAACTTCTTCTTTCTTAACCGGTTCAGCCTTAACTGCTTCCTTAGGCTGTTCTTTTTTTACTTCCGGTTCAGCTTTAACCGGTGCCTTTGGTTCAACTTTCGCTTCTACCTTAGGCTCAGCCTTCTTTTCAGTAGTAACCTTTGCTTCCGCACTCTTTTCCTTCTTATCTGATGAATGATGATGTTCACCATCACCGTGTCTTCTGCGTCTCTTTTCTCCATCACCCTTAGAATGTCTTTCGCCTCTTCTAATTACACCTTTGCTTGTAATTATAACTCTTGGCTTTGACTTTTCTTTCTTTTCATCTTCAGTAGCTTCTCCACTGCTTTCCTTCTGACTGTTCTTGAATTTTGTTTTTACAAATTCAATATTGTCATCGTCAATGGAACTTGCTGCCTTTACATCTATGCCCTTTTCTCCAAGTGCCTTTACTATGTCAGCACTTTTTATATCTAACTCTTTGGCTAATTCATGTACTCTCATCTTTGCCATTTAACTACCTCCGCTTATTCATTTTCTGTTAACATTTTCACAATCGACTTGCTAAATCCGGGATCCAACACTGCTATGGATGCTCTTTCTTTATTACCTGTTGCCATGCCTAACTCAGCCTTAGTACCATAAATAAATACAGGAATCTTATAAAACTTGCATTTATTTTCAAATAGTTTTTTTGTATTGTCTGAGCTTTCTGTTGAAACAATAACAACCTTGGCTTTATTATCCTTAACAGCCTTTTCAACTGAAAATTCACCTGCCACGGTTTTCCCTGCTCTTGTTGCAAGTCCTATCATAGAAAATACCTTATTCATTTATCTCTCCTAATTCTTTTTCAAGCTGACTATAGATTTCTTCGCCAATACCTGAAATCTTAAGTGTTTTTTCCAAACCTTTATTCTTAATTGCTTTCTTCAGGCATTCTTTATCCGGACATATGTAAGCTCCACGACCGTTTAATTTTCCTGTTGCATCAACACTAACATTTCCCTCTTTGTCACGAACAACTCGAATCAAATCCTTTTTGTTTTTTGCCTGTCTGCAACCTGTACAGGTTCTTACAGGCATCTTTTTTGTCTGTCCCATAGCATCATCTCCTAATCCCTGATTTGGTCTGTTATTCTTCTGTCTCTTCAGTTGTAGCTTCGGATGTTTCTTCTGTTACTTCTTCAGATTCTTCTGAATCAGCCTCTGACTCTGAATCATATTCATCATCATAATACTCATCATCATATTCTGCATCGTATTCATCATCGTAGTATTCGTCATCATAATATTCATCATCATCGAATACATACTGGATTCCTTCTTCTTTTGCCTGTGACTCACTCTTAATATCAATCTTAAATCCTGTAAGTTTTGCAGCAAGTCTTGCATTCTGACCTTCTTTACCAATTGCAAGTGAAAGCTGGAAATCAGGTACTACTACTAATGCTTCCTTGTTATCAGGATCAGCAAGAACTGCAACAACCTTTGATGGACTTAATGCATTTTCAATTAAGATTGCAGGATTTTCGCTCCAGTTTACAATATCAATCTTTTCATCACGTAATTCATCAACTACTGCATTTACTCTTGCACCGTTAACACCTACACATGCACCTACGGCATCAACGTCTTCGTTATTTGACCATACAGCCATCTTTGTTCTTGAACCTGCTTCTCTTGCAATGCTTTTAATTTCTACTGTACCATCCTGGATTTCTGTAACTTCCTGTTCAAAAAGTCTCTTAACTAATCCCGGATGAGTTCTTGAAACAACGATTCTTGGTCCTCTACCATTGTCTTTTACTTCTGTAATGTAAAGTTTTATTCTTTCAGTTGGTCTGAAATGTTCTCCCTTAGCCTGTTCTTTTTCCATAAGAACTGTGTCAACCTTACCAAGGTTTACGCTAATATTCTTACCATTGATTCTCTGAACAATACCTGTAACAATGTCATCCTGCTTTTCAAAATACTGTTCGTAAAGGCTCTTTCTTTCTTCTTCTCTAATCTTCTGAAGGATACCATTCTTTGCACTCTGTGTTGCAATACGTCCAAAGTCCTTTGACTGGATTTCAATATTTACAATATCGCCAAGTTCGTATGTTCCCTTAATGCTTCTTGCATCTTCAAGAGAAATCTCTGTTACAGGATCCATTACTTCTTCAACAACTTCCTTCTGTGAATAAATGTGGAAATCTCCTGTTTCTCTGTCCATTGTAACTGTTACATTGTCTGCTTTGTTAAAGTTATTTTTGTACGCTACTACTAAGTTATTTTCGATAGCTTCAAATAATGACTCTTTGCTAATATCTTTTTCCTTTTCTAAGATATTCAATGCTTCAATTAATTCTTTGTTCATTTGTTTTTATCCTCCTAAAAAATTAAAAATCAATTGTTGGTCTGACAAGTGATACATTCACTCTGTCTATATCTGTTTCACTACCATCTTCATTTTCAATGGTAATTGTGTCTGCATTATATGCTTTTAAAAGTCCTACAAGCTGTTTCTGTCTGTCAACAGCTCTGTATAAATGAACTTCAATTTCATTTCCCATGTTTCTGTCAAAGTCCTTATCCTTCTTTAACGGACGGCCAAGCCCCGGTGAACTTACTTCCAAAATATAAGCATCACTGATAAAATCTTCTTCATCTAATTTGTCACTTAAGATTCTGCTAACAGATTCAAGGTCGTTAATAGTTATACCACCTTCCTTGTCAACATATGCTCTTAAATACCAGTTGCTGCCTTCTTTTACATATTCAACATCAACTAATTCAAAGCCCTTTTCATCAACTATAGGTGTAATCAGAGCTTCTGTCTTCATTTCATATTCTTCTCTTCTTGACACTTTATTCTCCTTTAATTATTTTTTATATCAATTACAACAAAAGAGTGGGCCTTTGTGGTCCACTCCTCTGCTATCTAGTCAATATTTACGCTTAATAGTATACGGCTGTTTTTTTTGTGTGTCAACCCCGTATTACCTATATTAATGTTATATTTGAGTTATATTTTTGTTACATCATTGATTTTACACAATTATCAACAAGATTATTTTTTAATTTTAATCTTTTTAACCTTACTCCATTTACCGTAGTATTTTGTCTTGCCAACTACCTTTACAGCTCTGGCTTTAACATAATACTTTTTGTTCTTCTTAAGTTTCTTAAATTTAAATACATTTCTCTTAAATGTCTTTGTAATTGTCTTCTTGCCTTTAAACTTCTTTGATGTAGAAACCTTAACAACATATCCTGTTGCGCTCTTAACTTTCTTCAAAGAAATCTTTGCCTTAACTGCTTTGTTACGTTTAACAGCCTTTTTAACTTTTGTTCTTCCAAGTCTAATGCTTGTACTTGAAACCTTATCAGTTGTAGTTTCTTTCATAACATTATTTGATGTTACCTTAGGTGTTGTAGTTTCAGGTTTTGTTGTAACACTTGTTTCCTTTTCACTTGTAGGTGCAACTGTTGTTGGTTTTGCAGTTGTTGTTACTTCTCCACTTGTTGTCGGTTCAGTTGTTGGAGTTATTGCTGTTGTTGTTTCTGTTCCACCTGTCGTTGGCTGTGTAGTAGTTGGCGCTGCAGTTGTTGTTTCCTTCTCTGTTGTAGGTGCTTCTGTTGTTGGCTCAGGAGCGCCATCTCCTTTCTTTAATGCTATCTTTACTGTATTGCCATTAATGTCCGCATCAATTGTATAATAGCCATCTTCCTTAAGCTCGTTTGCTTTAAGTGGAATCTCTGCACCTGGGCAATTCTTTGTTATTACAGTACTTAAATCAGGTCCTGTAATTGTTGCATTAAATCCACCCTGATTAAATATGAAATAGAATGGATTTCCGTCTGCTTCATTAATTCTTGCAAATATATCTTTTCCTTCAATTACACTATATGAAATTCCTGTACTTCCAATTTCTGTCCAAGCAGTAATGTCAGACCAATCAATCTTTGTTACTGCAGATGTTGTTGATTCAGGTTCATCTGTATCATTTCTTAATCTGTAATATACTTTTAAAACAAGACTATTATCTTCTGTAACTGTGCCTGAAATTTTTGTTCCTTCAACAGTTTTATCTAAAATATATCCTGTAAATGATTTAGTAGGTGCTGTTACCTGACTTCCAGCTGAAGCAGTTTTTGTATCTGTACTATTAAGTGAATATGTCAAATCTGCATTTTGTAAATAGTATTCTACTTTATATGTTGCTCCTGCACTTTGTTCTTCTGACTGTGCCTTTGGTGCAACCTTAATAACCTTTCCATCTGAGAAAGTTACTGTTTTTTCTTCATTAGTAGGATTGTATGCAACATATGTAGTTATTCCGTCTTTATTTTCAAATACAAGACTTAATGGATCATCACTTGTAATGTCTAGTTTAGGACTTCCAACTTTCTCCAGTGACTTAATAAAGTGGTAAGCATGAGCTTTTGAATCTCCTGCCTCTGGTGCACATGTTGAACTAAAATACTCCTGAGCTTTGTCTGTATCAGCCAATGCCAAATAAGAACTCCATAATTCATTCCATCTGTCTGTTGGTGTAGATAATTTATCATTTCCCGTAAATGCTTTTTCATTAGCCTGAGCTGATTCAAAGTTTGCTTTTACGAAATCTGTACTCTTTCCCAAATAATATGATGCAGATGTAATAGGTAATAAATTAATCCCCTGAATCTGTAATGGTTCTGCTGTCCACCATGCTGAGTAATCATATTTGCCTCCCCAAACAATTGAAGCTACATTATGCTTGTTAGCTGATGTTGTGCTTGCAGTATAATTGCTATCCAAAATATCTCCATCAATATCAAACCAATAGTTATTAACTGAATTAACTTCTGTTGTGTACAAATATACACCTAAATCTGTTAATTCTTCATTTCCTGTAGCCTGACCATACAAAATCAACGCTGCCCATGCATTTATTGACTCTGAACTTGATTCCTGATTGTTACCATCAGCAAAGTTAGCATGACCACTTGCCCATGAATGTCCTTCATATGTTGAAAATACTCTTAAGTATGGATATTTTGATGAAGAATCTTTCTTATCATAAGCGATATCCCCTATAACTTCATTAATTATATCTGAATACTGTGCAATAAAATCAGGATCTCTAAATGCAACCTGAGCTGCTGCCTGAATAAAATATCCATAGTGGAAATGATGGTCTGTCATTCCGTCTACTGTATAATAAGCCTGTGGGAAACCAAATAAGCTGCCTACATTTTCATCATAATAAAAATATTTATCTTCTGCATTATTGTCATTATCCGCTGTAAACCAGTCTGCTAATTCATTTTCCAATGCTTTTAATAAAGTGTTAGCATCTTCTGTGTCGCCACATGCCTCTGCTGCTTCCATAACCTGAATAGCTCTGTTCATTCTTTTTCCTGAATCATATGTATTAACCAGAACATTAGCTTCCTTAGTTAATTCTCCGTTTTCAGGACCATAATCTTTCATAAAGCTATCTACATATTCCTGTAACTTGGCTTTATCGGAATTTTCAACTGATGGACTTGACTGAAGGATTCCTGAATAAGTTAATTGGGTAGTAAATGAATCGCCAATCAAAAACTTCATCTGTCCACGAATTGTTCTTGCCTCATTTTTAAGATAACTATAACCTGTCATATTCTTATACTGGCTTGGAAGGATCCCCATAACTACTCCGTCAGGTTTTGATGAATCCATCTTACCAACTTTATAATTATATGTTGTAGTTACCTTTCCTGTACTTCTGTTATAGTCATAATTAACCCCTGTATCTTCTGCGTAGTTAAATGCATAAGGTTCATAAATTTTAGCAATCTTTTCAGCTTCTGAATCATTTGTTCCTGTGCTTTCACATAACCATGCCAATGTGAAATACGCTTTATTCTCACTAGGGAATGTCATTGATATTTCACCAATGTTTGTTTCTCCTAATGTTGGATTCCAAGTTGTTCCCTTTGGAACATATAGTGCATAATAATCATAATTGCTATACTTGCTAACATCATCATGATTATCATAAACTCTTAACACAAGCATTGTTGAATTCTCAGGTGTATCACCATTATATCCCACAACTGCTGAAGGCAATGTATCTCTTAATCTTAACAATGATGCTGTCTTTGTTCCATTCATTCTAAACAATGCCATTGGACTTCCCTGTGTCATTGTTGTCTTCATATATTGTGATGAATCAGACGCATTCTCTAATACCACATCTGTAGACCAGTCTGTTTCCCTGTCAACTTTTACCTCATTTGAGCTAAATCCTGTCTTAACTTCAAAATCTGATAAAGTTCCATTCTCCGGTGCACTTGCATTAAATGTATCTCTAACAACCATAGTTGATGGCTTTGTAACGTACATTCCATCGCTTACAGCTTTAAATGCTAATGGAATTGCGTATGTTGTGTTACCAAAATTATCACTACAACTATACTTCCATCCCATTGATGTTGACCAGCCATTAGTCTTAAAGGCTTTGTTTTCTGAATCATAATTATCTGTTGTAAAACGTGTATTACCTTTGTTAGCTAAAGTTGGCAGATTAGCAAACAATGATTCATTAGTCTGGGTATGAATAACATTGTCACCTTCATATGACCAAGTTCCTGTAACCTTAGTAGCCAGACTTCCTTTCTGCGTGGCAGCCTTTACATCGCTTACAAAAAAACCATGTTGAAACGCCGGCATAGCCGTCATTATTAAGGCTAAGCCTATGGCTATTCCTTTCTTTGTCTTTCTCATTAGTAAGTCCTCCTTCTTAATTCAAAAACATTATTAAAAATGTTTTTGGTTCACTTTTTACTTTTTTTGTCTTTTTTAGTCTTTTAAAAATAGTATATTTTGTTTATTTTTCCCTAACGTGCAGCACATATATTACTACATATTGCACAACTATTCAATAAAAAAAACATTTTTATGCGTTTTCTTTAATAAAGGTATTTTTATTAGTTTTTTATAATATTTCAATTATTTTTATTAATCTTTGAACTATATTTTTTATTATGGAAATAAAAGAAATTAAAGAATTTATGACATGGTGTCAACAGGGACCTTCCATCAACGAAAAGCGTAGGAAAATGCGCATAGATAAAATAAAGGTTTGGAAGTTTACGCCAGACCTTTACATTATATATTTTAAATTTAATAAGTAGTGTAAGTATTACAAAAGCTATGGGCTAAAATTGTCCCATAGCTTATAATTTTATATTTTATTATGTACATTTTTTCAAAATTTCAATCAATTCCCGCCAATCATAAATATGTAAATAGTCAAAATCAATTTCGTATTCTTTATTTTCACTCTTAAACCTTGGAATATCTTCATCAGTCTTTCCTTCATATAGAACCGGAAACATTCCTGCATTATATGCTCCATAGACATTTTAGAACCCCAAAATGTACGCAAATCAACATTTTGTAAAGGAAAAAGTGTATGTTCATCAACATTTTGTAGTATTTTTCATCCTATCCTTCTTATAATTCCCCCTCCTTCTTTCTTTAACCATCCAACTGAATCTTTATAGTTTGGAAGTATTTTCTCCACTTCTTTCCAGAAAGCTTTTGAGTGGTTCATTTGATTTCGATGACATAACTCGTGAACCACAACGTAGTCTATTACTTCAGTCGGCATCAGCATAAGAAGGCAATTAAAATTAAGATTTCCTTTGCTGCTGCAGCTTCCCCATCTGGTCTTTTGATTTCGAATTTTTATTTTTCCGTACGTAACGCCTATAATATCCGCATAATATTTCACTCTTCCCGGAATGTAATTCAATGCCTTATCTGCCAGCTTGCTAATTTCTTCTGCTGTAAAATAATCAATTTTAGATAACTCTTCATTTTCTCTTTTTATTTGTTCAATACATTTAGAAATCCACTTTTCTTTTGACTTTAAAATTTCTCCGATTTCTTTATCAGAAGTAAAAATGGGGGCTCTTACTGTAACTGTCAAATCATTATTTACCTTAATTGATATTGTTTTTCTTTTTGTTCGTATTACTGTAATATTATTCATTACTTTATGCAATTTTCTCCGTCATAATTTTGTTTCATAAAAACCTAATCAACATGCCTCATCTTCTCCATTAAAATACATTGGACTAAAATTGTATTTTTCATGTGCATCATCTGTTCTGTCTACATATTCGCCTCCATGTATCGGCTTGTCTTTTCCGTCCTCATTTCCTGTGTACTCTCTCATCCATGCAATGTTACAAAATAATACCTTCATAATATTTACTCCTTTTCCATTTTAATTCCACAACTGTTTCAGTTGTTAATATTAGAATAATATTTTATAGATATTTTTTCGGGACAAATTGTCCTACAATCTTATTTTATGTACTTTCCTTTTCTACAGATAACACTTCTAACATTTTTATAATTGACAACTTATCTGCAATTATTACCCCATTTATAATTGTGATTTTTCTTCCTTTGTTCTAAAAAATTCTGTCTATGCTCAATCAGGGACATTTTATTCGCTCCTCCAGAAAAATTTTCATCTTCATTTTGAACTATATCATCTTCCCATCCACACACTAAACATATATCATATTGTGAATTTATTGTTCCTTCATTGCAACATGGACATTTAATATGATAATTACTTATTATATTTTTATTTAACATTATGCCAATACACCTCGTTGTACCAAAAATATGAGTGTTTTTGATTTTCACACAGTTGCCTTTATTTAATAAATATTCACATTTTTTATGATACTATTTTTGCCTACATTACAGCCATGAGGTTGCCTCCAGCCAACTGACTTAACGCCTTAACCTTCTTCACGGATTTCAACATATCTCTATGCCTAAATGAAAGTTATTACTTAACTTAAGAATGTTCAAAAATAAATTCATTGACAGTTAATCTTTGACCATTCAAAGAAAACATAAAACAGTTAATTTGCTCGATGCTTGCATTCATCTTCTTATTAATTTTCCAACTTAATTATTTAAATTAATTTGAACATAACTGTATATGTAACGTAACCCTGTTACAGGGAAGCCAGGTGCAAGGTTTTCGTAATGCAGGCAAATATAATAACTTATTATATTTCTATAAAAGTTGTTGCATTGGAAACTTTTATTTGAGTATCAAGTTCAGTTAAAAGTGAATTTCTTCTTTCCTGTAAAGCCTCTATCTTCTTTTTCACATCTAAGGGATCAACAAGCTCAGTAGTATTCTCTTTCACATATGTATCAACAACTGCTAATGGCTTGTCATCTTTAACCTTGTTGTCTTTGCCTAAAATACTCAAACGCATACTTTCAGCCGTATCCTGTAATTGTGTGTTTTTAATATCACAAAAGCTAACTCTTTCATCATATTCACTCTGTAGCTTATTCTGGATTCTTCGCTCAAAGTCTGCTTCTCCATCATATGCGCCTCCACCGCGTAGTCTGCTTCTAAGTGAAATTGCTCCGGCTACGGTAAATTTGCCATATGATGTAGATATTTCTGTTTTGGCATTAGAATCAACAATAGCTGCATCAATAGTCTGAAATCTCTCTATAAGGTCAGTTATCTGCTGATATGCTGCTGTTGCCTCTTTAACATAGTCTTCTTTTTTAACTCTCTTTTCAAAAACTTTATCTTCATTAGGTTTAATTGTGTCTATGAAGCTGGCTTTTTCTATTTTATCGTTTATCTTCTTTACTAATAAATCCCTTTCGTCCAAAGCCTGTGTTACTAACATTTTTTCGCTCATAAAAAACCTCCTTCAAAATCATTGTCTATACAATAATTCTAACGGAGGTTTTCTACTTTGTCATTGAACTTGTAGTATAATAATTTTTATTATTATGCTGCACGTCCATTCTTTATTCTTTCAGAATATTCATATACTCGCTCATTGCTTTCATTATGTGCATTATCACACAGTGTAAGTGGCTTTCTATTTCCACAAACAAGCAAATCTATTGGTACGTGAAACAAATCACTAAGTGCATACAAATTATCTATTGTTGGCATACTGATACCATTAATCCAATGATATATACTCTGCACACTTCCAAGTTCAAGATATTCCTGCACATCCTTCACTGTCAAGCCACGCATATCCATAATTCTGCGGATGTTAATTCCTGTTTTTCGTTTGTCAATTATTGGAAACATTATTACCTCTTTCATTTCAAAAAACTACATTGTAACTTTAAGAGTGCTAGCCTTTGAATTATACACTTCTTATATTTAATAAACAAGCCATAATATTTCCAATTCACATCCAATCTTCAACATTAATTCATTTTCAATAAAAAACGTTACTTTCTAGTCCTAACCTTCTTCACACTACTCCACTTACTATTATAAGTCTTTCCCGCAACCACTTTGTACGCTCTAACCTTTATGTAATAGGTTTTCTTTTTTAGCTTGCTAAGCATTTTTGTAGTGTTTTTAGTCTTAACCGTTTTTGTTACCTTTTTGCCAAACTTCTTTGAAGTTGAATATTTTATCTCATATCCTTTTGCACCGGCAATTTTCTTAAATTTAAGTTTGATTTTCTTATTATTCTTTGTACGTGTAACCTGTTTGAATGTAACTTTCTTAACACTTAATTTAGTATTGATATTGTTGTTAACTGTAGTGTTTGTATTACTACCTTTATTATCATTATTGCTGATTGTTATTTCGACCTGCTTTTTAGTTGCAACAATACCATAATTGCTTAAATGTGTTGTTTCAAAAATTATACATCCATCTTCAACAGTTGCATCTAACTGTTCAATGATTTTCCCATTCCTTGTAAATACAATTTTATATGTATCATAATCTTTCAGGTTATCAGGCATTTTGAATTTAACTTTAATTTTGAAGCCATTGACTTCTACTATTTCCTGCTTGTCGTTTAAGAAAAATATATCAACCAGATATTTTACATTTTCCTTTGAAAGACTCTCCGGTACATCCAATTCTTTTATTTGCAAACTATAATTAATATCATCAACCCACTCTAAAAATGTCACACTTCCATTTATACCGCTTGTAGACGTAATTTCCCTAGTTTCTGAATAGTTCGGATCTTTCTCCCAAGTTGCATACAATGTAATATTTGTAAATACATTTCCATCTTCACTTAAACCATCTTTGTCAAACTGTGAACTTTCATCGTTACTGTTTCGCCATGAGCCCCAATACATATATTTTAAGGATTCTCCTGAACCATCTTTCTTAGCATTCCATCCTTTAAAAATGTATCCTCTTCTTTCAGGAACGTATTGGAATATTTTCATTTCTGTTCCACTATCTGCTCCACCAAGATAATCATACTTCTGTGATTTCTGTCCTTCAATTGTTCCGCCATTGGCATCTAATGTAAGTACATATGAAAATGGTCTCATATCCTCTGGAAGATTTGGATCATTTAAACATCCATTCGCATCTACTCCGTAGAAAATATTACTTTTATACACGGCAGAAATAACCACATTAGAAGTTTTACTAAAATACGATTTATCTATTGACATTACAACCTTCCCATGGTAATCCCATCCACAAAATGTGCATCCTTCTCTTTGTGCAACGTACTTGCTTAAATCGATTGTTTTAAATTCATCTTTGTTTATTACAAGTAAAATCGAATATTGTCCATTAACTTTTCCACCAAAACCATCTATTTTCAAATAGTAGTTTTCTGTTTCATCTAAACTCTTATCAGAGAATCTGGCATATAAACTGCATCCATTCTTGTATGATACACCATTCATTTCACCCTGAGAAATAAAATCATCAATCTTAAGTTCTGTAACTATTTTATCTATGGTGTCATTCCTTGTCATTGTCCAACCTGCAAAAGCAGTTTCCCCATTATATGGAATAATGCCTTTTGTTATATCAGATACTTTTATGGATTTTTCGTTCTCATCAAAATTAAATTTTATAACCTTTCCATAAGTTCCGTCAATTTCCCCTTCTCCCGTTTTTAATACCACAGCGTATTCTCCGTCATCCGTGATTGTAAAAGCCTTCGCCTCCTGTGTCATAAATGGTATTGTTAATATACTTAACACTAACAAAAACATAATTTTCAAAAAATAATTTCTTCCCATAGTCCATCCTCCTAGTCATTTAATTTTCAAAGCTTTTGTACAATTCTATAAAACCTTGTTTTTAACCTTATAAATTGACTAAATTATAATATATTTAAAATTTTCAGACATCGTACCTTTTTAAAGAAAAATGGACATTTTCGCTGGTAAACATCCACTCTTCCATATTCACTATTAATTCTATTATATTTTTTTATCTAAGCATAAAATTCTTTAACTGCTTGCGATTTTCTATATTTAATTTGTTAAATACACAGGTCAGATGTTGCTTAACTGTTCTTGGAGTGATTTCCAAATATTCTGAAATTTCTTTATTTGTCCAACCTCTGTTAGCAAGCATTGCAATAGTAAATTCAGTTGTTGTCAGATTGTCAGCCACATCCTCATTAGTATCCGGATTATGTATTCGTCGCCAGCCTGCACTAAACTTATATGTAATATCGATTATTCTTGCATAATCTTCCGGATAATCCTTCTTCATACATGCCTCTATTAATCCTTGCAAAAGCCCGTGATGTTCACCTATACCTTCTATTAGATTATCCGGCCTTGAAATCTCCCATACTTTCATAAAGTATACCTTAGCTTTATCCGTTTCTTTAAGGTTCATTAAATCCATTGCAACAACAAGATTTAAATAAATCATAGCTATTGGATATACCTTGCTACAAGTCATAAGACAGGTCTGTACTATTCCTAAAGAACGCTGATAATCTTTAACCAAATATGCTTTGTGTGCCAAAACATAGGCTCCCCACAACTGCATTCCCTTAGTAAATTCTGATAAATATTCAGCTAAAGGTGGTAAATCTCCAACAGGAATATGTAACAACGTATGTGCTGCTGTTGCTACAAATACACAACAGGCTCTTGTTTTCTTATCTGTTTCTTCTAGCATTGCTTCTTTAAGATATTCCTTTAACCTTTCAAGTCCAAATCTTGCCGAATGTATTCTATCAAGAGAAAGATTGGCAAATGTATATATCAGGCTTGCTGACAATTTAAGCATTATATCTTCGCAATTTAAATACATTTCAGCATATTCAACTGCTTTTTCGTGCCTTCCACTAAAATAATAGTATTCAGCATATGCCATTTCTTTCTGTGGAACATCATCTATACTTTCTATAAATTCTATGCACCTTCCTAGTGGAAATGCCGAACTCATAAGTAACATTGGTACTCGTGTTGTATGCTTTTCTTTTATTATTTCTTTTTTATCTGTAATCCCCAGCAAATAATCTGCAGAAACTCCAAACAACTTTGTTAACTTAATAAGTATGTCGCTACTTATAGTCTTGGTATCTCCGTTTAATATTCGTGTGATTTGTGATGGTGTAATTTCCAGCCTTCTTGCCAATTCACTTTTTGAAATACCTGCTTCTACACATAATTCTGCAATAATTTCTGACGGTGTTTTATTTGAGTCCATTCCAAACATCTCCTTTATTTCTAAAATATAACACATCTAAAACACCGTTGCAAATTTGCAAAACATCTGTCCAACTTTCTACCAATCCCCATCATCATAGTCATCCAACGCATCATCTACTCCATCTGCATAATCTGAATCACTATTATATCTGTCATCGTCATAATCATCATCCATATAAACATCTTCATATCCATCGTCATAAGACTTGTATGGATTGCTATATTTCTTCTTTGAAGAACTACCAGAAGAATTGCTCTTATATGAACTGCTTGATGAACTATTACTATATGTACCACTTGATGAACTGCTGTTTGAGTAACTACCTGAATAACTGTTGCTATCGTCTGATGAACTATTATCATAACAGCTATTTGAACTATTAGAATCCACTTCGTAATAACTATCTGTAGTTGCCTCTTCTAAAGCAGTAGTCTTGCTCTCCTGACTGTCTGATTCAACTTCATAATTTTCATCATTAACCCTATGCTGGTAACAATAGTCGCTACCATAAATTGGCTGATCCTTACATCCCGGTGCAGCACAGCTTCTTTTCTGCTCACTGTTAACTTCGTAAATAAACATTATTAAAAATAAGCCTCCCAAAACAATTGCCATAAATTTTATAAATGGTTTCAATGAATTATTGTTCATGATCTTTTCCTCCTATAATTATCCAAATTTAACTCCTCATCATTTAGTAATTATTCAATACTTGATTGAAAAACTCATCGCAAAATCGAAGTTTTTTCCAATACATTATATAATGTATTTTCGGTTTTTCTGGTATTTTATGTGATATAATCCTAATAAAACTGTTGAAAAGAGCTTAATTGTTTGTATGCAAAAATAACGGCTCGCATTTTCTTCTGCAAAAGTTATTGCAACAACTTTTTTAAAAATCACAATGATTTTGTTGCGTTAACTTTTTCAATTAAGGCCTTTTTTCTTATTGTTAAGTAAATTCTACTTTTTTAGTTGTCCCAAAAACACCCCTTGCAACGCTAAATTTGCAATTTTTTTGAGTTTTTTCAACATTTTTCTCGTTTTTTTGATTTTGTACTCCAATAAAAAAGCCAATCTTTATATGCCAGACTAATTTCCAACATTTAAAGATTGACTTGTTTTTCTTCATAAATTATTATTTTATGCTATTTGAATATTAATTTTCTATTTTGTGCTTTTCTAATTAATTGGAGTGCCAACTTCAATCAGGTTTCCATCTAAATCGTAAAACCTAACCATTTTCTGTCCCCAACTATGTTCCATCAATTCATTCACATACTGAATTTCATATCTGCTATTATTAAGCTTTTCAACAAAATCCTCAATGTTCTTTTCTTCAAAATACAACTCAGTCATATTATTTTGTGGAACAACATCTTTCTCAAGAAAATCTTTCCAAATATTCTTGTCCTGAAGTACCAAACCTTCTGTCATTATTACGTTTCCATCATTGTTAAGTACAACTTGAAGTCCAAACAAATCTCTATAAAAATTAATAGATTCTTCTATATCAGAAACCACAATAAGTACATTTCTAAGTTTCATTTTTTTATATTCCTCTCACTAAATCTACTTTCATTATAGCAAATCTGTCAGGTGTTTAAAATATGAATTATTCTATTCTGCTTCAATACACTCTGCATTTGCTCGCATTTCTGCTGCCATATCAATTGCCTCGCCTGCATTCATACCTTCTTTTGTCAACTTCATAGCTGTGTTAAGCTCATAAATATCGCCCATTGTTGCATTATCTCTTTCTAATTCACTTTCAATCTTTCTAATTCTGTGGTCTGCTACTGCATTTTCAATAAATTTAAACATATCAAATCCTCCTAATAATACTGCTTTCTATAAAATTTCAATGATTCAATACAAGACAACTTCTTAGCATCTGCGGGATTTGGTTAATTCCTGCGTTATCTTGTAATTCCAATATATCAGGACAAAATGACACTATTTGTCATTTTGAAATGAAAGTTTGAAAATTTTTGAAATCTGTACCATATATGATGTTTTTCACTTGTATGGTACAGATTTGTTCTTCCCCGAGTTGGAACAAGCTCTCATTTGTACCATATGCGAATTTTTTCTCTTGTATGGTACAGATTTGTTCTTCCCCGAGTTGGAACAAGCTCTCATTTGTACCATATGCGAATTTTTTCTCTTGTATGGTACAGATTTGTTCTTCCCCGAGCTGGAACAAGCTCTCATTTGTACCATATGCTAATTTTTTCTCTTGTATGGTACAGATTTGTTCTTCCCCGAGCTGGAACAAGCTTTCATATGTACCATATACGAGTTTTTCTACTTATATGGTACAAATTTCTTCTACTCTGAGTCGGAACAAGCTTTCATTTGTACCATATGCAAATTTTTTCTCTTATATGGTACAGATTTCTTCTAGTTTCAATTGGAGAACAAACTCAATCTTATAATCTGCTCCATAACAAACAATTCTTCAATCTTATGGGGTAGTTCTGCGTCAGATTAGCCAGAACAAGCTTTATAACTTATCACAAAAAAACTGTTGCATTAAGCTCTCACTAACACAACAGTTTTATTTATTCCGTAACTCCCTATGTAATTATATTTTAAGTTTCATTATTTGTAATTTCCCTATTTACTTTCCTGTTTCTTTTTTTCAAAGTGTTCTTTTGTTTCTTTTGCAACTACACCACTTAATGTAAATAATGCAATAATATTTGGTATTGCCATTAATCCGTTAAAGATATCGGCAATTGTCCATACTGCCTTTACTGTCATATATGGTCCAATGAATACTGCTAAGATGTATAACCATCTGTATACCTGAACTGCTGTTTTGCTCTTGTTTGATAAGTATTCCAAACATCTTTCACCATAGTAATCCCAACCAAGGATTGTTGTGAATGCGAAGAATACCAAACATACCATTAAGATAAATGATGAAACTTCGGCAGGTAAGAAACTTAAACCATTCTGGAATGCATGTGTTGTTACCTGAACTCCTTCAAGTCCTACCACTTTATATGAACCCATCATTACAATTGAAAGACCTGTTAATGTACAAACAATTATTGTATCAATAAATGTACCTGTCATTGTTACAAGTCCCTGACGAACAGGTTCTTTTGTTTTTGCTGCTGCAGCTGCAATAGGTGCTGAACCAAGTCCGGCTTCGTTAGAGAAAATACCTCTTGCAATACCTTTCTGCATTGATATTGCTATTGAAGACAATACACCACCTGCCACTGCTTTAACACCAAAAGCATATTCAACAATTGTTGCTAAGGCTCCCGGAAGTTTTTCAATATTAGTTACAATCAAAACTAATACTGTAACGATATATAATATAGCCATAAATGGTACTATAACCTGAGAAACACTTGATATTCTCTTAATACCACCAATGACAACTAAACCTACACAAATAGCTAATGCAAAAGCTGTAATAACTATGGCTATTGAATAATCAGTTCCTAAAATACTAACTGTATCTTCTTTGTTAGGATCAAAAAAAGACTGAACTGCTGATGCGATTCCGTTAACCTGTGTAAATGTTCCGATACCGAATAAACCTACACAAGCTCCAAAAAACGAAAAAACTTTTGCAAGCCATTTCCACTTATGTCCCATACCATTTTCTATGTAATAGAACGGTCCACCAAGAACATGACCTTCCTCATCAATAGTTCTGTAACGAACTGCCAAAAATCCTTCTGCATACTTAGTAGCCATTCCAAAGAATGCTGCTACCCACATCCAAAATAACGCTCCCGGTCCACCTACTGCAGTACCAAGTGCTGTACATCCGATGGCTGTTGCTACACCTACAATGTTACCTGTACCGATTGTTGCTGATAATGCTGTACATAGTGCTCCAAAACTACTAACTTCCCCATGTCCTTCTTCTTCGTTCTTAAACATATACTTAAGTGCCTTAGGCAAATGCACTATCTGTAATAGTCTTAACCGAAAAGTAAGGTAGATGCCTGCTGCAAGAATCAACACAATAAGTGGGATTCCCCAAACTAAATCATCTACCTTAACTAAAAAATCTGTAAAATCGCTCATAATATTCCTCCTGTCCTTTTGCCTGAGAGATTAGTGATGCTTCTAAAAATTTAAATATCACCTTACACCTTCGGCGCCTGAGTTAACACTGCTATATTCAAAATCTTATTTTCTGCACTTCTTTAACTCCCCTATCTAATCTAAAGAATCTCTCCAAAATAAATTCTGAAACGTTTGTGTCATCAGACCTCTCCAGTGGTTGTCTATTCTACTTTTTTTGACAACGCAACTATCATTGTAAGACCATATGGAAAATTATGCAATATATTTTTAGCAATTCTTTAGCATATTAAAGTTTTACAACATTACATTGCTATTTTGACTGCTATTTAATACTTAAACTTAATTTTTTAAAGTTGATTTTGTAAATTTTTAACGTTTTAATTATTTTTATATTTTATAATTTAAATTTTTAAGCACTCCTTCACATTAAAATTCTACTGTAATTCTTAAACTCTTTCCATCATCACTGAAAGCATTAATCTTGCCCTTGTGGTTTTGGACTATTCCCTTGGCTATTGAAAGACCAATTCCTGTTCCAGCAATGGTATTAGAAATATTGCCCTTTGTAACCGTTGCTGACTGGGCTGTCATCTTAACTGCCTGTCTTGCCTTGCCTGTTTTAACCAAAACAAGGCTTACTATTACTGAGCAAACCAATACCACTGCAATTGTAGATGTAATGATTTTTTTTAATTTTTGCAACCAAATTGATTTTTTCTCAGATTATCTGTATTTTTCACAAAAAACCAATAACTAATTTTTTCTACTACTACAATTATCGCTCCATATGAAAAAAGGCTGGCTTCATCAAAGGCGTTAAACGAATTACACTCTTTATTCCTTAAATAAGAAAACTCCTTCCAATATTACACATAATAATGCAATACCTAACCCAAAGAAATTACACGTATGTACATTATATATACCAATAAAATTTCCCAATATTTCACTTAATGCAAAAGAAGTAACAATAACACATTCAATAACAAAATGATTACATTTTCCTAATTCATTCTTCCTTCTTTTTTTCAAAAAATTGAATACAACAAAGCAAATAAAGCACGTTAATAAAACCTGTAATATTGTCACTTGCATAATCGAAATTAAACTAGCTCCAATAAAAACAGATAAAATAAGCCTTTTGTAATTTTTTATTTTTATATCTTGCATATACATTCACTCCGCAACAATTTTATTCTTACTTTTATAATAACATATTTTAAATTATTTTGGTTTTTGCATTTTATATTTGCGTTGACTTTTTACTAAAGAAATAAATTTTAAGGGAGCATACTACAACTGCTTATAAATCGCTAATGTAGTATGCTCCCTTTTAATTATAGTGTCTCATCGTAAATTGTTTTTTTACCTTTATAGCCAATTACTTTTACCTCTTTTGTAACTGACAATTTCTTTAGATTCTTGTACTTTTTCAAATTAACTTTTTTAATCTGTGTATTGCATATTTTTAGAGTTTTTAATGTTTTTGGATTAAAATTACATTTTTCATAATTGCTAATAAATGTGCAATTTAGATTAGCATTTTTTATTTTGTTATTTTTTCCCAGTGTAATTTTTTTAACTCCGCTTCCGTATAAATTAATCTTTTCTAAATTTTTGTTTTTCGTAAAATTAATTTTTTTCAACAAAGGATTATATGCAAGCTTCAGATTTTTCAATTTGACGTTCTTAGATAAATTCAGTTTTTTAAGTTTTGTACTTTTTATACATAACCTCTCTAAATTATTTAATTTTGTGAAATCATAATTACTGTTATTAACACCACTAATTTCCAAGTTCTTTATCTTCGTCAATTTTGTTAAAACTTTGATATTTTTTATGTTGCCATACTCACTTACATAAGTATCACAATATGTTGTAAGTTTTACTTTTTCAACATTTGTAAAAATTTCTAAGCCTTTGCAGTCTATTATTTCATAATCTTCTTTTGGCTTATCTTTATTCTCCCAATACAAATTATTCTTATCAATAATGATTGTTTTCACTGCTGATATTTCTTTTTTGCTAAGGTAACCGTCATTATTTTTGTCGATTTTTTCTGACACATATTCTCTTACTATTGTATCTGGAAAATTCTTTGAGTTAATTTTTACATTTCCGCTTTCCTTTGCCTGGCATGGAAATGTAGTTAACATTATACCTGCACAAAGTGCTGCAATTGCAATTGTTCTTTTCATAGTCCTTCCTCCACCATCAATGTAAATAGACACCTAATGCCATCAACGTTCCCATTTCTTCACTTGTTTCTGGTTGTGTTCCTAACCCTAAATTTTTATTAAAAATAAGTGATAAAAATAACATACCTACCATAACCCAACTTAAAGTTTTCTTTAACATGTTACTACCTCCATTATCAGATACATAACATATTCCTAATAGTTACAAATATTTTAGTTTTTATATCATCCTCCTTCCACTGCTATTTCATTTTCTAACCGAACTATATCTATATTTTTATAATATCATACTTTTTTATTTAATACTAATTTTTATATGATTTTACATATTTTTTCCCAATTTCATACTTTCTTTTTTTATTTATCCTAAATAAAAAAGAGGTTTGTATTAGCTAACATTTTAGCTTGCCACAAATCTCTTTTTATAAGTTTAATCTAATTCACTTGGTTGTCTGAAGCTTAAATGAACTTTAAAGTTTGCATAGTTTTTTGAGAACTTTTTGTGTTTTATTTTGGATTTTTTATTGCCAATTAATTGCGTCGATTACTTTTTTCTGCTATCATATTAAAGTATTTGCGTTTACAAAATCCGACACGCATTTTAGAGAGGTTAATATGTTAGAAACAATTGAAAAAATCAACTCTGCCGTCAACAACTTTATTTGGGGTGTTCCGGCAATGATTTGTATTATTGGCGTTGGTTTATATTTAAGTATAAGAACTAACTTTTTACAAATCAGAAAATTTCCATATGCCATCAAAACTACAATTGGGCGTATGTTTAAAAAGAAGGAAGCAAGTGATGGTTCCATTACACCATTTCAGGCTGTTTGTACCGCTCTTGCGGCAACTGTAGGTACGGGTAATATTGCAGGTGTTGCAGGTGCTATTGCCATTGGTGGTCCGGGTGCTGTTTTCTGGATGTGGATTTCAGCGCTTCTTGGTATGTGTACTAAGTTTACAGAAGTTACTCTTGCTGTTCATTTTCGTGAAAAAAATGCAGAAGGCGACTATGTTGGTGGTCCTATGTATTACATCAAAAACGGGCTTGGCAAAAATTGGCAGTTCCTTGCTGTTTTGTTTTCAGCTTTTGGTGTTTTAACTGTTTTCGGTACAGGTAATGCCACACAGGTTAATACTATTACTACCGCCATTGATTCTGCTCTTTTAAATTATAATGTTATTTCACAAAATGGTGTTTCAACACTTAATTTAATTATGGGTATTGCAATTACTGTTCTTGTTGGACTTGTTTTATTAGGTGGTATTAAAAGAATCGGTAAGGTTGCCGAAAAGCTTGTTCCTTTTATGGCTTTGTTTTATGTAATTCTTGCCATCGGCGTAATTATTTTAAATTACAGACATGTTCCTACTGTTTTTGCTTCTATTTTTGAAGGAGCTTTTAAACCTTCATCTGTTACAGGTGGAGTTGTTGGCAGCATCTTTATTTGTATGAAAAAAGGTGTTTCACGAGGTATCTTTTCTAATGAAGCCGGTCTTGGTACAGGTTCAATTGCTCATGCATGTGCCGACACAAGAAAACCTGTAAAGCAGGGATTCTTTGGAATCTTTGAAGTTTTTGCAGATACTATTGTTATTTGTACTTTAACTGCCCTTGTTATTCTTTGCAGTGGCGTTAACATTGATTTCGGTAAAGCCGCCGGAGCAGAACTTACAATTCAGGGATTTACTTCAACTTATGGTAACTGGGTTTCACTCTTCACTGCTGTTGCAATGTGCTGTTTCGCATTTTCAACAATTATCGGTTGGGGATTGTATGGTGCAAGATGTATTGAATTTCTTTTCTCATCTAAGGTCATCAAACCTTTTATGGTTGTTTACTCATTGGTTGCCATTCTTGGTGCAACAGTAGACCTTGGACTTATTTGGAACATAGCTGACACATTTAACGGACTTATGGCAATTCCAAACTTGATTGCCTTGTTCTTATTGTCAGGTACAGTAGTTAAACTTATAAAAGAATATACTGAATTTTAAGGATTTAAGATTTTATTTGGTTGAACAGCCCCGGGCGATGTCCTGGGGTTGTTTATTTGTTCAGTTAACACCACAACATTTTATACATTTTCTTATTGTTGTGGCACATTCTCTTAATTTACGGATACCCACAACGTTTTTACTCTTCGCCCATATTAACTCTTTTAAATGCCCTATATAATGTTGCCACACAAAATGTATCTCCCATCCACATAATAAAAAGTCGGCTTCTCGCCGACTTTTTATCACTGCATCATTCCATAAAAAATGCCTGACAATATTATCACTAAAAATATAACAAGTGTAATTCTTGCTGCCCATACATAGGTTCTATCTATCTTTGTTGTGTTTTTCTTCTTTTCGAAGCCATTCTCTTTCGCTATGCTTAGTGCTCTGCTCCAATCTTCATCTCTAACTACAACTCGTTTGAAAATATTAAAATCTGCACCTTGGACTCTAAGATATCCACCTGCTCCATCTGCATGTACCTGTGCCAAAATCCCCTGACTTTCCAAAAGACCTACAAGCATCTGAATCTCAACTTCGTTGTTTGTTGCGTATACTTCTTTCATATGTTTTTCACCTCATTAATTATGTACATTCCACTACTTTCAATTAGTAGTTGATTGTTAAAACTTAAGCAAATTTGAATCCCTTTAATTTGCTTTTACTTTATTTACTTGTTGTTTTGTTCATTATACAATTCCTGTATTTTTTTGTCTACAACAAAATATATTATCTTCTCTATTTTACAATTGCTACATTACAAGTGTCGTAATTCCTGCTAATATTGCAGCAATCACTGCCAAAATCCGCTCAAAAAATCTCTGGCGTCATTTATTCCATAAACACATACCAAAATGTATAACACATATCCCGGAACGCAAATCAATTTAAAAACCTTACTGTTTTTGCTTATTTTTTCTCACATCACTATTAATACTGCTATCTCTAACTCAAACTTTCCACTCTACCCTTTATTATTCTCTTTAAGAACACATATCCTACCAGACACGCCACAATCTCTGTTATTGGAAATGCCCACCATATTAATGATACTCCCATCTGGCCATTTCTTACAAATATTGAGAAAATTCCTGCCAATGGCAATATAAGTACTAGCTGCCTTATTAATGAAATTATAAGTGACTCGATTCCTCCGTCCAGTGCCTGATAAATTCCCTGATATGCCACATTTATTCCTGCGAAAATAAAGCTAATAGAAATAATTCTCATTGCCCAGATAAAATATTCTCTTGACTCTCCTGCATTAAATAATGTTGCAAAAGCTCCCGGAAATACTTCTGTAATAGCAATTCCTAGAATCATTAACGCCATTGTGTATGCAAGACCATATTTGATGCCATCTTTGATTCTCTTTTTGCTACCCATTCCATAAGCAAAAGCTATTATAGGTGTTATGGCATCTCTAAGTCCAAATGCAAGGAATAGTACAAACTGCTGCACTTTGTAGAAAAGTCCATATGCTGTCTGGGCTGACGGACTAAATTTCAAAATCAGGTTCATTACATAAACCATTATCGACATAAGTGCCTGTGCAATAATTGCCGGCAGTCCAATTGAATATATTTCCTTAATTATTCTGCCTTCAGGCTTCATATATTTAAATTCATGCTCAAATTCTTTATTTAACTTTATATGAAAAACAAACAATAACAGTGCTGATGAAATCTGACCTATTACAGTTGCATAAGCAGCTCCCTCTACGCCCATTTCAGGAACAGGTCCAATACCATAAATCATAATTGGATCTAAAATAATATTTACCACTGCTCCCACAACCTGACCTATTGTTGAATAAAGTGAACGACCTGTTGCCTGCAATAACTTTTCAAATAATGAAAAGAAAATAATCCCAAAAGAAATAACACAACATATTCTAAGATAACTTGTCCCCATTGAAATAACTTGTGAATCAACTGTCTGTGATGAAATATATATTTTCACCCCAAAAATTCCAAACAGCAAACATACTGCATAAATAATTGCTCCAAGAAATAAACTGTTTCCTGCAACTTTTGCGGCTTTTTTATTATTTCCCTGTCCCAAAGTTCTTGCAAGAAGTGCGTTAGTTCCAACACCTGTACCAATACCAACTGCAACCATAAGCATCTGAACCGGAAAAACCAGCGTAAGTGCATTAAGTGCCGCCTCACTTCCTGTCTTCATATTTCCTACAAAAGCACTGTCCACAATATTGTAAACTGCCTGCAATGCCATTGACAAAATCATTGGTAACCCCATCTGAACCATTAACTTATTTACCGGCATTTTCCTCATCTTGTTACTTTCTGCCATTTTAATTTAACCCTCCTAACTGCAAAAAAGTGTGCACTTATCTTATAAGTTGGACTTACGCTGATAAGCTACACACTTTTTTAATGACTTTATATAATTTCTATAATTCCAATGGATTTTTCATAAAAGAAAAAACGAGTAGCAAAAACTGGATTTACGCTAGTTCGCTACTCGTTCAGTAGTTTATTATATTTATCATTTTCAAAAAAGTCAAACGAATTTTTTATTCATTATCATATGAATGAAAGAACTTTGACAGATTATTCAGGCTTTTTAGAAGTACCTTTACTTCATCTTCGCTCATTTCACTAATAGCTGCCTGTGACATTTTCTCATGAAACTCTTCATGATGTTTATAAGCCTTTATACCTTTTTCTGTTAAAGTTATATTAACAATTCTTCTGTCTTCCTCGCTTCTGTTTCGCTCAACATAGTGCTTCTTTACAAGACTGTTCATAGAAGTTGTAAGCGAGCCCACAGTTATCTTCATCTTCTTGGCAATTGTTGTCATATTATTGCCTTCGCCAAGTCCTACGGCCTCAATAATATGCATATCATTGTTTGTTATATCTTTAAATTCTTCAGTTATAATCGCCTTTTCTTCCAGTTCCCATATTTCCTGGAATAAATGCACTAATACATCATTAATTTTTTCAAATGTTGTCATCAATCTCTCCATTAAATTTATCTACGGTTTTGCATCTACTTTTAATATTAACATTATTTAAGCCTATTTTCAAATAAGAATTTAAAATAAAACAATTCAAAATGCAAACTTCCAAATAAAACTTTCAAAATAATTTCATTAAAATAATTCGGTATACAAAAATAAATCAATTTAAACTTCTTTTTCTTCCAGCAGTTCTTTAAATACCTTCTTTACAGTTGTAATTTTATTAACTTTGTACGCATCTGCTCCGCAAAATAATAACGCCTCATCTGTTTTTCCCTTTGCTGCATATATTAATCTTTCCGTTATGCAATAAGGAATTTCTTTAGGATTACATCTTGCAAGGCAACCTAAACATTTCTTTGGTGTAAATTTTTCACCATTTATTACTTTTTCCATAAATTTATTTTTTATGGCTCGGCCTGGCATTCCAACAGGACTTTTTACTATTACTATATCTTCTTTTTTGGCCTTGATATACTCTTTTTTGTAATTTTCATCTGCATCACATTCTTTAGTTGGCACAAATCTTGTTGCTACCTGAACTCCTTGTGCCCCCAAGTCAAAAGCATGTTTTACCTTATTTTTGTCACTTATTCCACCGGCAACAACTACAGGAATGTCTTTGTTGTATTTTTTTTCATATTCTTTTACAACATCTATTATTCCTTTAATTTCATTGTCATAATCAAGTTCACTTTCAAGTTCTTCCACTGAAAAACCTAAATGCCCTCCGGCTTTTGGTCCCTCAATTATAATCATATCTGCTGTTGCGTTATGTCTTCTGTCCCAATATTTTAAAATAACTTTTGCCGACTTTACACTTGAAACAATTGGAGCCATCTTCGTTTTAAAACCTTTAAGATATTCCGGAAGTTCTGTTGGAAGACCTGCCCCTGACACTATAATATCTGCCCCTGCTTTTGCAGCTTCAATAACATGCTCCCTGTAATCTTTCAGGGCAACCATTATATTAAATCCTATAATTCCATTTGGTGAAATTCGTCTTGCTTTTTCATATTCTTTCTTTATTGCTTTTTTGTTGGCAAGTCTTGGATTATTTTCAAAATCCTCTTCCTTAAATCCGATTTGTGCAGAAGAAATAATTCCCACTCCACCTTCTTTTGCCACGGCTCCTGCAAGATTTCCAAGGCTGATTCCTACCCCCATTCCACCTTGTACAATGGGCCTTTCTGCTATTAAATCTCCAATCTGTAAAGGTTTATAATTCATCCATAACTCCTTATTTAAACTGCTTTCTAATATCCATTGCTAAAAAAGTTGTATCTTTCATCTACTAATTGTTCCTTAGTAATTTTTGTTTTTTCAGCAAGGAATTTCACAATTTCTTTATCCATTTTTTCCGTAATTTTAGGTAACGTATCCGTTGTATATTTTTCAGGTTCAAAGAAAACCTTCTTAACTATTCCCATTTCTTTTAAATCTTTTGCAGTCATTTTCATTGCTCCTGCGGCTTCCTTAGCCCTCTTGCTGTCCTTCCAGAGAATACTGGCATAACCTTCCGGAGACAAAATTGAATAAACTGCATTTTCCATCATCCACACTTCATCTGCAACAGCCAAAGCCAACGCACCGCCACTTCCACCTTCTCCAATTACTATTGAAAGAATCGGTGTTCTAAGTGATGACATTTCAAAAAGATTTCTTGCAATTGCCTCTCCCTGACCGCGCTCCTCTGCTTCCAAGCCACAGAATGCTCCCGGTGTGTCCACAAAACAAATTACCGGTCGGTTAAATTTCTCTGCCTGTTTCATCAATCGTAAGGCCTTTCTGTATCCGTCAGGTGATGGCATTCCAAAATTATGTTCAAGATTCTCTTTTGTGTTATGACCTTTTTCCTGTGCAATTACCGTAACCGGCATTCCATGAAAAGATGCAATGCCACCGATTATTGCCTGATCATCCTTAAAATATCTGTCTCCATGGAATTCTACAAAATCATCAAAAAGCAAATCTATATAGTCGCTGGCAATAGGTCTATCATTCATTCTTGACGCCAAAACCCTATCCCAAGCTGACTTTTTAACTGACTCAGTAATCATTTTAATCGATTCTCTTTTCTTCTGAGCCATTGTTGATTTTTCTTTTTTTATGTTAAAATTATCTGTGTAAGACTTATCATCTTTTTTATGCAAAGTAAGAATTGTTGTTAACCTATTTCTTAAATCTTTTCGCTCCACTATCCCGTCAATAAAACCGTGTTCCAAAAGAAACTCTGACCTTTGAAAACCTTTAGGCAATTTCTGTCCAATAGTCTGCTCAATTACCCTTGGTCCCGCGAAACCGATTAACGCTTTAGGCTCCGCCAAAATAATATCACCAAGCATTGCAAAGCTTGCAGTAACGCCTCCTGTAGTTGGATCAGTCAAAACTGAAATATATAAATTCCCTGATTCACTATGTCTTTTCAACGCTGCTGAAGTCTTTGCCATCTGCATAAGAGAAACCATTCCCTCCTGCATTCTTGCTCCGCCTGAGCAGGCAAAAATAATAACCGGAATATTTTCTTTTGTTGCATACTCCACAGTTTTTGCAATCTTCTCCCCTACAACTTCACCCATACTTGCCATAAGGAAACGCCCGTCACAAACGGCAATAGCCACCGAATTGCCACCAATTGTGGCTCTTCCTGTTGTAACAGCCTCATCAAGCCCAGTCTTATCCCTTAACGCCTGAACTTTTGCTTCATAGCCTTTCATCTTCAATGGATTTCTTGTATTAAGTCCTTCAAACATAGGCTCAAAACTATCCTTATCCACAACCATCTCAATTCTCCTGTAAGCATGAACCCTGAAATAACCGCCACACTTAGGACAAATATAATTATTATTCTTCACATCTTCAGCCAAAACAATAGAGCTACACTTCTTGCACTTTCTGAGAAGACCATCTGGCACATTGGAAGTGTTGACCTTAACTGTTGTGTACTCTTTTCTATTTTTCTTAAACAATCTCTGAAATTTCATAAAGTCCTCCATCTGCTACTATTTTTCATTCTCTATATTCAGTTTTCTACCACAGACACTTTGATGAAAACTTCACAAATCTGCAGAAGAAAAAAGAGAATATTCTTCCAACTTCAATCTATCGATGGCAGATTTTTCTGAAAAGCAAACAATAGGCAGGATTTCGCAATTTTGCGAGCATAGTGTAAGTGCAAAATTAACTGTTTGAGCCAAGGGCGAGTTTTAATTTTGCATCTTACAATAGACGGCGGAGCAAAATAAGAAAGACAACGTGTTTGCGTCAGGAAAATCTGCCATCGATAGAAAGTAGTAGCTATGCAATATTCTCTTTTTTCTTGTTGAAATTTTCTATAAAGTTTACATCAAAATGTCCACTTTGGAAAACTGAATCATTGAGAATGCTATACAAGTAGTCCACGTTTGTGTCGATTCCTTCTACGATTACTTCTCCCAGTGCGCTTATCATTTTCTTTATGGCTTCTTCTCTGTTTTCTCCATGTACTATTAGTTTGGCCAGCATTGAGTCATAGTATGGTGTTACTTCATAGCCGTTGTATACTGCTGAGTCTATTCTGACTCCGTTACCTCCCGGTAGGTATAGGTCGGTTATTACTCCCGGTGATGGTCTAAAGTTTAGTAGTGGATTTTCTGCATTTATTCTGCATTCTATGGCATGACCATTTATTTTTATGTCTTTTTGTTTGTATGATAGTGGTTGCCCATCTGCTATTTTTATTTGTTCTTTTATTAGGTCTATTCCTGTTACTGTTTCTGTTACAGGATGTTCAACCTGTATTCTTGTATTCATTTCCATAAAATAGAATTTGTCTTTATCCAAAAGGAACTCTATTGTTCCTGCGTTTTCGTATTTTGCTGCTTTTGTGGCACGTACTGCTGTGTCGCCCATTTTTTTTCTTAATTCATCTGACAGAATTACACTTGGAGATTCTTCTATCATTTTCTGATGATTTCGCTGAATTGAACAGTCACGCTCTCCTAAATGGATTACATTGCCAAATTTGTCTGCCAATATTTGAAATTCTATATGTCTTGGATTTTCCACAAAATGTTCTATATACATTGTTCCATCATCAAAAGCTGCTTCGCTTTCTTTTTTGGCTGCGTTAAATGCCTGTTCAAATTCTTCAGGGTCATACGCCACACGCATTCCTTTTCCACCACCACCTAAAGCTGCTTTTATGATTACCGGATATCCAACCTGGTCTGCTATTTTCTTTCCTGTTTTGCTGTCATATATCTGTTCTTCACTTCCTGGAATTACAGGTACATTGGCCTCTATCATTGTTTTTCTTGCAACTGACTTGTTTCCCAGATTATACATTACATCTGATTTTGGTCCAATAAAAATAATATTGCACTGCTCGCATAATCTGGCAAATTTGCTATTTTCTGATAAAAAACCAAATCCGGGATGAATTGCATCTGCACCTGTTGCAATTGTTGCGCTAATTATACTTTCCATATTTAAATAACTTTCACTTGCCTTTGTTTCCCCTATACAAATAGCTTCATCTGCCAATTGTGTGTGAAGTGCATCTTTGTCTGCCTTTGAATATACAGCTACAGTCTCAATACCCATTTCTCTACATGCTCTTATTATCCTTACTGCTATTTCACCTCTGTTTGCAATTAAAAGTTTCTGAATCATATCATTCTCCAATTCCAGGCGGGTTAAAGTTGTTACCCAACCATAAATGTAAGTTCTGCTTTTGCCACAACTTTTCCGTCTACGCTTGCTATTGCCTGGCCTATTCCCATAGGTCCTTTCTGCTTAATAATTTTTGTTTCAAGTTTTAATTTGTCCCCTGGCACTACTTTTCCTTTAAATCTACATTTATTTATTCCACCAAAGAATGCAGTCTTTCCCTTAAAACCTTCCTGACTAAGTATTGCCACCGCTCCAACCTGCGCAAGGGCCTCTATAGTAAGTACTCCCGGCATAACCGGCTCCTGTGGAAAATGCCCCCTAAAAAAATCTTCTCTAAAGGTTACGCATTTATAACCAACGGCATACTCCCCCGGCTTATAGTCTTCAATATAATCTATTAAAAGAAAAGGATGTCTATGGGGAATAATTTCTTCTATTTCTTTAATTCCTAACATTTTTTAATTCCTCTTTTTCTACTCTACTTCAAATAATGGCTGACCATATTCTACTGTCTGCTCATTTTCAACTAAAACTTTTGTTACAACGCCATCAAATTCACTTTCGATTTCATTCATCAGCTTCATTGCCTCTACTATTGCAACTACCTGACCTTTTTTCACTGTGTCTCCTACCTGAACAAACGGCTTTGCTCCTTCTTCCGGTGCAAGATATACAGTTCCAACCAATGGAGAATTAATTACATTGCCTGTTAAAACTTCTTTCTGTTCGATACTTTCTTCTGTATTTTCCTGTTTAACTAAAACATCTTGTGCTACAGGTTTTGGTGAAGCAATAACTTCAACTTCTGTCTTTTTTTCCAAATGCAGTTTTGCTCCATTTTCTTCATAATCAAATATGTCAATTTTAGAATTTGAAATAGCATTAATTAAATCTTTTATTTCACTTATATCCATTTTCATCACCTATTTTTCATATTTTTTAACTGCTAATGTTCCATTATGTCCGCCAAAACCTAATGAATTACTTAAAGCTACTTTCACAGTGCATTTTTCCCCTGAACCTTTCATATAATTAAGGTCGCATTCTTCATCTTCGTTTTCAAGACCTATTGTCTGATGTATGTAATTGTCCTGAATTGACTTAACACATGTGATAAATTCAACTCCACCTGCTGCACCTAAAAGATGTCCAATCATGGATTTTGTAGAATTAATTTTCACAGACTTAGCTGCTTCTCCCAATGCCAACTTTATGGCTCTTGTTTCAAATAAGTCATTATGATGTGTGCTTGTTCCGTGAGCGTTAATATAATCTACTTCCTCAGGTTTAACTCCTGCTTCTTCCATTGCAAGGGTCATCGCCTTAGCTGCACCACTTCCATCTTCTGCCGGAGATGTAATGTGATAAGCATCACATGTTGCACCGTATCCCACAACTTCTGCAAATATGTTTGCGCCTCTGTTTATTGCATGTTGTAATTCTTCTAACACAACAATTCCGGCACCTTCACCCATTACAAAACCGCTTCTATCTTTGTCGAAAGGTCGTGAAGCTTTTGTTTTATCTGTTTCTTTTGTAAGTGCGGTAAGACTTGAAAAACCTGCCACGCCAATAGGTGTTATGGCACTTTCTGTTCCACCTGCTACCATTACATCAGCCTCGCCATATTTTATTGTTCTAAAAGCTTCTCCAATACAATGAGTTCCTGTAGCACAGGCTGTTACAATGTTTACGCATTTTCCTTTAAGACCTAAGTCTATAGCCACATTTCCTGCTGCCATATTTGTAATCATCATTGGCACAAGCAAAGGTTTTACCCTTGAAGGTCCTTTTTCAAGAAGCTTAACATGTTCCTCTTCCATATCTCCCAGGCCTCCAATTCCCGAGCCCACACTTACGCCTACTCTGTATGGATCTTCCTTTTCCATATCTATGCCTGACTGAGCAAAAGCTTCTTTTGCAGCAGCTACTGCATATTGTGAAAAAGGTGAAAGTCTTTTCGCCTGTTTAAATCCTAATACTTCTTTTGCATTAAAATCCTTAACTTCCGCTGCAAGTTTTGCACTATAATCTGTTGTGTCAAACTTAGTTATTTCGTCTATTCCAAGAACTCCTGCCTTAACGTTGTTCCAGAAAGTTTCTACATTATTTCCAATAGGTGTAATTGCACCCATTCCTGTTACTACAACTCTTCTCTCCATTACCTATCTCCTATAATTACATTACCATTCCGCCATCTATGTTAATAACCTGACCTGTTATATAATCGCTTTTCTCTGAACTAAGAAAAAGTGCCAGTTCTGCTACTTCCTCAGGTTTGCCAAATCTTCCAAGTGGTATTTGTCCTTTAGCACCCTCTTTAACTTTGTCTGATAATGTAATTGTCATATCAGTATCAACAAAGCCCGGTGCAATTGCATTAACATTAATATTCCTTGAAGCCAATTCTCTTGCTGCCGACTTTGTAAGCCCAATAATACCTGCCTTTGATGCTGAATAATTAGCCTGTCCTGCATTTCCCGTAACTCCTGATACAGAAGAAATATTAATAATTTTTCCTTTTCTCTGCTTTACCATTGCTCTTGAGGCAAATCTTATAGTATTAAATGTTCCTTTTAAGTTAACATTAATAACACTGTCAAAATCTTCTTCTTTCATTCCCATCAAAAGTCCGTCTCTTGTTATTCCCGCATTATTTACAAGAATATCGATTCTTCCATATTCTTTAACAATATCTCCAATAAACTTTTCACACTTGTCAAAGTCTGAAACATCGCATTTATATGTAACTGCTTTACCACCCTTTTCTCTAATCTCTGCTTCCAAAGCTTGTGCCGCCTGAACTGAGCCCTGATAATTGATGATTACAGTTGCACCATTTTCTGCCATTTTCTTTGCTATGGCTGCGCCAATGCCTCTTGACGCTCCCGTAATTACAGCTATTTTTTCATTTAACATAAAACTCTCCATACTGTTTTTATTTTAATATGCTCTCTCCATATGATTTACAAACTTTTCGTCATAGTTTTTTATCATAATATTTATAAACTGATTTCCTTTAGTTTATCTAAATCATCTACCGTGCTAATATTGATGCATTTAACATTTCTGTCTATTTTTCTAATAAATCCTGCTAAAGTTTTACCAGGGCCTATCTCAACAAAAGTATCAACACCATTATTAATCATATTTCTTACACTTTGCTCCCATTTAACAGGTGAAGAAATTTGTTTAACCAAAAGTTCTTTTGTTTTTGAAATATCGCTTACATATTCCCCTGTTACATTTGTAACATATGGAATTTCTAATTCTGTTAAATTAATTTTTTCCAACTCCACAGACATTTTTTCTCCGGCAGTTTTCAAAAATTTTGAATGAAACGGACCGCTAACATTAAGTTCTATTACTCTTTTTGCTCCACTTTCATTTAAAACTTTTGCTGCTTTTTCAACTGCAGGTTTTAAACCTGTAATAACAGTCTGCCCCGGGCAATTGTAATTAGCTATGTCCACATCTTCTATGTCTAAAATTAATTCTTCTATCTTAGATGTTTCCATTCCTAATACTGCTGCCATAGCTCCTGCTTTTTTAGGATTGTCCGTTGGAACCGCTTCATCCATAAAAATTCCTCTTTTTCTAACAGCCACAATTGCCTCTTTTTCTGTCATTCCATGCGCTGCTACAATTGCCGCGTATTCTCCAAGGCTTAAGCCCGCTGCTACATCAGGCTTTATACCAAGATTTTCAACTTCTTTTGTAATTGCAAGACAGGTTGTAACCAAAGCCGCCTGTGTATATTTTGTGTTATTTATAAGTTCATTTTCTTCAAAACAAATATTTTTTATGTCAAAATCCAAAACTTTATCAGCTTCATCAAAAATTCTTCTTGCATTAGGTTTTGTTTCATAAAAATCTTTTCCCATGCCAATTTTTTGAGCACCCTGTCCCGGATAAATAAATGCTATCTTTCCCATTTTATGCCTTTCTTAAAATCTTGTTTTAAACATTATTTCAAATCAATATTTAATTACAATCTTCGTTATATTGTAATTGCTTTGTATTTCAACTTCTTTTTATTGAATTAGAATTTTAATCAAATCCTTTGCTTAAAAGTTGTTCTCCTTGTGTCATAACTTTTGTAATCAAATCTTTACAGGAACATATTTCTTTAACTAGCCCTGCGCTTTGACCTGCCATTACACTACCATTATCTACATCTCCGTCCACAACTGCTTTTCGCAAACCACCAAGCGTAAGTTTTTCAAGCTGTTCCAGACCTGCACCCTCTGCCTCAAGTTTAAGGTATGTATTAGTCTGTTTGTTTCTAAGATTTCTTACGGGATGTCCTGTGCTTCTGCCTGTAACCTTTGTGTCAATATCCTTAGCTTTTACGATTTTGGCTTTATAATTGTCATGAACTGTTGATTCTTTTGTTGCCACAAAAGAAGTTCCCATTTGAACACCACTGGCTCCCAGCATAAATGCCGCTGCAAAACCTCTTCCATCTGCAATTCCTCCTGCCGCAACAACAGGAATATTTACTGCATCTACAACCTGTGGCACAAGAACCATTGTTGTTATTTCACCAATGTGTCCTCCGGCTTCTGTTCCTTCTGCAATTACCGCATCTGCACCGCACCTTTCCATCATTCTTGCCATGGCTACTGAGGCAACAACAGGCATTACTTTTATTCCTGCATTTTTCCACATTTCCATATATTTTCCCGGATTTCCTGCTCCTGTAGTAACAACCTTCACATTATGTTTTGCTACTACTTTCGCAATTTCATCAGCTTGTGGATTCATAAGCATTATATTCACGCCAAAAGGTTTATCTGTTAATGTTTTTGCTTTAATAATCTGATCTTCAACCCACTTAGCATCTGCGCCACCGGCTCCTATAATTCCAAGTCCGCCTGCATTAGATACTGCCGCTGCAAGATTGGCTTCAGCAACCCAAGCCATGCCTCCCTGAATAATGGGATATTCAATTTCTAAAATTTCTGTTAAAGCTGTTTTCATAATCGCCTCGTTTTGTTTTCTGATTTTTTAAACTATTTTCTAATTATTTTTAGTCATCTTCTATTTTTTTACTAGCTTTTAACTATCTTTCTGACTATTTTTATTTGTTCTTTTCAATGTAATCACAAACATCTCCAACTGTCTTAATATTTTCAAGTTCTTCTGTTGGAATCTTTACTTCAAATTCATCTTCAAACTTCATTACTAAGTCAAATAAGTCTAATGAATCAGCTCCTAAGTCTTCATCAAAAGTTGTTTCCTTTGTAATTGTTGCTGCGTCTGCTCCTAATTCTTCTGCTATTAATTCTTTAATCTTTTCAAACATTTTATTTTTTTCCTTTCATTTTTCATTTTTATTTTGTATGTAATCCGGCTAACCGGTAATTACCTATGGTTTATAATTTTCTAAAACTCCAAATAAACTGCTGACCATGTAAGCCCTGCGCCAAAACCTGCCATTATTATTTTGTTTCCTTTTTGAATCTTTCCATCCCTTACCATTTCGTCAAGTAAAATTGGAATACTTGCCGATGATGTATTTCCATACTCGCTAACATTTTCAGGAATTAAATCCATTGAAACTTTTAATCGTTTTCCAATGCTTTCAAGTATTCTTTTGTTAGCCTGATGTAACAAAAACAAATCAATTTCTGATTTTTCAATTTTCATCTTTGAAATCAGTTCTTCAATACACTCAGGGACTTTTCTTACTGCAAATCTAAAAACTTCCTGCCCATTCATAGATACGAATGTTTTTTTAGAATCATTTATTCCCCTGTACTGTATTGAATTCTCACATGTTAATGCACCTCCCATTGAGCCATCCGAATGCATTACTGTTTCAAATCTTGCTTTTTCATCTTTTTTAATAATTGCAGCTCCTGCTCCATCTCCAAAAAGAATTGCTGTTGTTCTGTCTGTCCAATCAACTATTTGTGACAAGCCTTCAGCTCCAATGACTAATGCCGTTTCAACCAAGCCTGCGTTTATGTAACTTTGTGCAATGTTATATGCTGTAATAAAACCTGTACATGCCACATTGATGTCAAAGCACATTGCATTCGTTGCCTTTAACTGATCCTGTACAATACAGGCTGTACTTGGCAAAACAGTGTCCGACGATACAGTTGATACAATTATCAAATCAATTTTTTCACAACTTATTCCGGCATTCTCTATTGCCTTTTCTGCCGCCCTGCACGCCATATAACTTGTACTCTCATCGGTCATAATATGTCTTCTCTTTATTCCTGTCCGCTCTCTTATCCACTGGTCATCTGTTTCAAAGAACTCTTTTAAGTCATTATTACAAACAACATTATCCGGCGCATAAGAACCTGTTCCTATAATCTTTCCAAACATAAACTCAAAAATCAGATTGAATTCCCAAAGTAATTCATTATCCTTTCAAAAATTATTCAAAACACTTTAATCAAAATAGGTTAAGCAATCACATTTATTTTTATTTAAAATTATTTTGTATTAAAATTTTTTGATTGTAAAGTGTTTTGACTTTCAAAGTATATTATTAAAAAAATAATTTGTCAACAACTTTTTTAAGATTATAAGTTTGCTTTTGAGAACATTTCAATAAATTTATATGTTTGAATATAAAAATCTGCTCTCAACTATCCATATTTACCAGGACTTTCATTGATTACTCTGTCATCTGAGTGTCATTACGTGTCATATAACAAAAATGTTATGGCACACGTAATTTATTCATTCTTTTCTATCTTTCTGCTCCCAATTACGTGTCGGAGAACCAAAACGTTGTGTCACACGTAATTTATTGAATTTTAACTTGCTCTTTCGCCTGCGATTACGTGTCGGAGAAGCAAAACGCTATACCACACGTAATTTATTGAATTTTAGCTTGTTCTATTACCTGCGATTACGTGTCGGAGAACCAAAACGCTATACCACACGTAAATAGTAGAAAATTCATTATAGTTTTGCGAAAAATTACGTGTCGGCCAAAGAAACTATTATATGACACGTAACTGAAATCTTACATTACGGATTACTAGAAAAAACATCTCAGGAACCGTAAAATTAGGAATTATTCTTATCCCTTCGCTACCAATTACGGATTCTCAAAGCAAAAACTCTGTAGTTTCCGTAATTTATTGAAGTTTAATTGTCCTATCATAACTCATTACGGAATTTGAAAGCTAAAATGTTGTAGCTTCCGTAATTTCAAAAGGTTATTGCTTATACTGAACCCCGAGGCGGTGTCCACGCCCCGGACGGATTTGTACGGAAAAGGAAAAGAAAAAGCTTCACAAAAAAACCGGGCTACGCATTTGTACCGACCTCCAATCGTTAGATTTTTAGGTCTAACTTTTGGGGGTCGGTACAATTTTCAATGCGTCTCCCGGCTTTTTATTCTATCTGGTTTATGGCTATTCCCTGCCATCTCTCCAGACTTATATTCTAATAGCCATAAGGTGTTCCCTTACCGCTTCCTTCCTTTAATCTTGCCATTGCTCTTGCTAATGATGCCTTTGAAATATGATATTCAGCAATACTTTGCTTCTGACGAAGCTGTTCTTCTGCTCTTTCTTTGGCTTCCTCAGCTCTTCTTAAGTCGATTTCTTCAGGATATTCACAAGTGTCAACTATAACTGTAGCTCGATTGTTTACCATCTGGGCAAAACCAGTTCCTGTTACACCTACAATAGTGCTACCGTCTTCCTTTGTGATTTTTATTTCTCCTACCTCAACAGAAAATACCATATTTTCATGATGAGCCTGAATGGCTTTTGAGCCATCACGAAGAGGTAAAACTAACTGAGTGCATCTTCCACTATAGAATATCTTATCGCAAGCAATAACTTTTATACCAAATGAATTACTCATAGCTCATTCCTCCTAGTTTGCGGAACTTTCTCCTGCCATTGTCTTTGCCTTTTCAATAACATCATCAATTGTTCCAACATTGAAAAATGCAGCTTCCGGATAATCATCCATTTCACCATCAATTATAGCCTTAAATCCACGTACTGTTTCTTTAAGTGGTACATACTTTCCTGGTACACCTGTAAAGTTTTCAGCTACATGGAATGGCTGTGAAAGGAACTTCTGAATCTTTCTAGCTCTATATACAACAAGTTTATCTTCATCTGATAATTCTTCCATACCAAGAATAGAGATAATATCCTGTAATTCTGTATATTTCTGAAGAATTTCCTGAACTCTTCTTGCTGTTTCATAATGTTCTTTTCCTACAACATCTTCCTCAAGAATACGTGAATTAGATTCCAAAGGATCTACTGCAGGATAAATACCCTGTTCAACAATCTTTCTTGAAAGAACTGTTGTTGCATCAAGATGGGCAAATGTTGTTGCCGGAGCAGGGTCTGTTAAGTCATCGGCAGGCACATATACGGCCTGAACTGACGTTACAGAACCATTCTTTGTTGATGCGATTCTTTCCTGTAATTCACCCATTTCTGTTGCTAATGTTGGCTGATAACCTACCGCTGATGGCATACGTCCAAGTAATGCTGAGACTTCTGAACCAGCCTGTGTAAAACGGAAAATATTATCAATGAATAACAATACGTTCTGATGTTCTTCATCTCTAAAATATTCAGCCATTGTAAGACCTGTTTCAGCAACCCTCATACGTGCTCCAGGTGGCTCATTCATCTGTCCAAACACTAGGGCAGTTTTATCTAAAACACCTGATTCTTTCATTTCTGTCCATAAATCATTACCTTCACGAGAACGTTCACCAACACCTGTGAATATTGAATATCCACCATGCTGTGTTGCAATGTTTGTAATCAATTCCTGAATAAGTACTGTTTTACCTACACCGGCACCACCGAAAAGACCGATTTTACCACCTTTTGCATAAGGTGCCAAAAGGTCAATAACCTTAATACCTGTTTCAAGAACTTCTACAACAGGGCTCTGGTCTTCAAATGATGGTGGATCTCTGTGTATACACCAATGCTGTTCACCATCTAATTTTTCTCCATTATCTAAAGTATCTCCAAGAACATTAAATAATCTTCCAAGAGTCTTTTCACCTACAGGAACAGATATACCACTTCCTGTTGCAACAACTTCCATACCTTTATGAAGACCTTCACTTGCTGCAAGCATGATACATCTTACTGTATTATTTCCTATGTGTTGCGCAACCTCCATTACACAACGCTTTCCATTGTTATCTACTTCAAGCGCATCTTTAATATATGGAAGGTTGTTGTCTGCAAATTCTACATCCACTACAGGTCCCATAACCTGTACAATCTTTCCTTTTAACATATGGTTTCGATTCCTTCCTATTTCTTCTTCTGTGCCTTAGCACCACCAATAATCTCAGTAATCTGCTGAGTAATGGCTGACTGACGCACACGATTATATTCAATCGACAACTGTTGCAACATATCTTTTGCACTATCTGTTGCCGCCTGCATTGCCATCATACGTGAGCTATGTTCACTTGCAAATGATTCAACTAATGCTCCGTAAATGAAACCTGTTACACAGTTTGGAACAATATGCTCCAGAACTTCCTTTACTGATGTATCTGTCTTGATTTCTTCCTGATACATATCTATAGGAGGTCTGTTCTTTTCAAACTGTTCTCTGTAACATGGAAGCAAACGCATTTTTTCCGTAACCATAGATACAGAATTTTCCATTTTTGTGTATATAACATAGATTTCATCTAATTCTCTTTTGTTATATAACTCCAAAACTCTCTCTGCAATTACACGGGCTCTATGAAGTGATGGATTCTGAACTGTATATTTAAATTCTGAATCAACCTCCATGCCCTCTTTTGCAAAAAACTGACGACCAAGCTCTCCAACTACAAAGAGCTTATTATTTTTTCCCTGCTTAAAAAGTTCATTAGCCATCTTAATAACATTGTGGTTATATGCTCCGGCTAAACCTTTATCAGCAGTAATAACTATATAACCTCTCTTCTTTTCCTCATCAGGAATATTGGAATGAGGGTCAAAATACTTACTTCTTGCATCAGGCAAATGTCGAAGAAGTCTCGCAATTGCCGACTGTAATTCATAGAAGTAAGGCTCTGTGTCTTCAAGTTTCTGTTTTGCACTTCTAAGCTTTGCAGAAGAAATCATATACATGGCATTTGTAATCTTCATCGTATCCTGGATACTTTTCATTCGTTTCTGAATTTCCTTAGTATTTGCCATTATCTATCACCTGCTTCTAAATTCTGCTCTTATATTCTTTAGCTGCTTCAACTATTCTTTCTGTAAGTGCATCATCAAGAACTTTCTTTTCATTAATTTCATCAACAATATCCTTATGTTCTGCCTTAAAGAAGTCTAACATTCCCAGCTGTACTTCCTTAGTTTTCTTGACATCTACATCTAAGAATATACGGTTTGTTGCTGCAACCAATGTGATAACCTGTTCAGCAAGACTCATTGGATTACAAAGGGGCTGCTTTAATAATTCCATAAGTCCTTTACCATACTGTAACTGTTCCTTAGTTGTATCATCTAAGTCAGAACTAAACTGTGTGAACACTTCCATTTCACGGTACTGTGCCAAATCAATACGAATAGTTCCTGCCGCTTTTTTCATAGCCTTAGTCTGTGCCGCACCACCTACACGGGATACAGAAATACCAACGTTAATAGCCGGACGCATACCTGAGAAGAATAAGTCACTTTCAAGGAAAATCTGACCATCTGTAATAGAAATAACGTTAGTCGGAATATAAGCAGATACATCACCATCCTGTGTTTCAATAATAGGAAGTGCTGTAATTGAACCTCCACCTAATTCATCACTTAACTTACTTGAACGCTCTAACAATCTTGAATGTAAATAGAATACGTCACCAGGATAAGCTTCACGTCCAGGAGAACGCTCTAACAAAAGTGAAAGCGCTCTATAAGCTACTGCGTGTTTTGAAAGATCATCATATACAATAAGCACATCTTTGCCTTTGTACATAAAATATTCAGCTAATGCTGTACCTGCATATGGTGCTATATACTGCAATGATGCTGATTCACTTGCTGTTGATGATAAAACAATTGAATAATCCATTGCACCATGTTTCTTTAATGTATTTACTAATTTGGCAACTGTAGATGCTTTCTGACCTATGGCTACATAAATACAAATAACATCTTTACCTTTCTGGTTAAGAATTGTATCAATTGCTATTGAAGTCTTACCTGTCTGTCTATCGCCGATAATTAATTCTCTCTGTCCTCTACCAATAGGAAGCATTGAGTCTATTGCCAAAATACCTGTTTCCATAGGCTGGCTTACTGACTGTCTGTCAACAATACCAGGTGCTTCCTGTTCAATGGCTCTATAGTCATCTGCCTTAATTTCACCCTTTCCATCAATAGGTGCTCCCAATGCATTAACTATTCTTCCAAGAAAAGCATCACCTACAGGAATTCCTGCTTTTTTCTTTGTTCTTGTTACTTTTGTACCTTCTTTTATCTCAGTGTCTTTACCGAAAATAATACATCCAACCTGGTCACGCTTAATGTCCTGTACCATTCCCTTAACACCATTTTCAAAAATAACGATTTCTCCATACATAGCATGTTCAATACCATAAACTGTTGCGATTCCGTCACCAACCCAGATGACTGTTCCAACTTCCTGGTCCTTACATACTGTATCGTAGTTCTCTATCTCTGTTTTTAAAATAGAAATAATTTCTTCCGAATTAATGGAACCCACGTTATCACCTCCATGTTAGTTTTTTCTCTAACCTGTTAAGTCTGCCTCTAATGCTGTTGTCTTCTTCAATATCTCCAACTTTCAAAACAAAGCCACCAATAAGTTCCGGCTGCTCAACCATTGTAAGTTCAACAGTTTCTTTATTGTACTTCTTTGCAAGGTAATTTTTAATCTGACTTAACTGATTTTCATTTGGCTCTACTACATAAGATAATGTAGCTGTTAAAATATTGTTAGCTTCATTATATTTCTTATAGTAAGCTTCTATAATCTCATCTATATAAGACATTTTTTCATGGTCACATACAACCTTTAAAAAATTCTCTATTTCTTTTGGAAAAACTTTTTCTATAATAGAATATTTTTCATTCTTTGAAATAATGGGACTTTCCAAAGTTCTATGCAACTGCTCTGTCAAAGAAAAAATTCTTTTACTCTCTTCAACTGTATCTTTCTTTATGCCTAATTCAAAAAGAACTTCTCCATAATTATTCGCTGTCTGTGTCATTTACACCACCTGCTTTAGCCAAAAACTGATCATACATTAACTGATTGCTTTCCTTTGTACCGGATTCACCCAATACTTTTTCTGCTGCTGCAACAGCAAGTCCTGCAATCTCTGACTGTAAATCCTGTACTGTCTTTTCTCTATCCAGTTCTACAGCTTTATGTGCATCCTTTATAATTCTGTCTGCCTCTGCACTTGCCACAGAAACCTTGTTATTATATTCAGTCTGCGCACTCTTTCTAGCTTTCTCGATGATTTCTGAAGATTCCTTATGTGCCTGTGTAAGCTTATCTTCATACTGAGCTTTCAAGTCATACGCTTTATCCTTTTCTTTTCGGGCATCAGCAATATCTCCTTCAATCATCTGCTTACGCTGTTCCATAATATTAGTTACCGGTTTGATTAAAAACTTTCTAAGTGCAAGGTAAAGTACAATTAGATTGATGATGGTAAATACAACGTTCCAATCTATTCTTAATAACTGCATTCTCTACCAAATCCTTTCTTATCCTAAGAATAAAATAATTAAAATAGCTACAACCATACCGAAAATTGCAGTACCTTCTGCAAGGGCACAACCAAGTAATAATGCCTTAGTAATCTTTCCTTCTGCTTCCGGCTGTCTTGCGATTGCATCTGTTGCCTTTGATGTTGCAATACCAATACCTACACCTGCTCCAATACCTGTTAATGCTGCTAAACCTGCTCCAATTGCTACTAATGATGTCATAATATTTATCTCCTTTTACTCTATACTTTCTTTAATAAATAGCGATGTTAAAAATACAAACACATATGCCTGTATAAAACCATCAAATAAATCAAAATACAAACTTAATGGAACCGGCACCAAAACCGGCGCTACTATTTTAATAAGTTCCATAATTACGAATGCGCCTAAGATATTACCAAATAAACGCATACACAACGACAGTGGTCTGATGAATACCTCCAATATGTTCATAGGAAGCATTATTATTATCGGCTCTGCAAAGCTTTTCAAAAATCCCTTTACACCTTTCTGATGTATTCCTGCATATTCTACAAGAATAATACTCATCAGTGCCAACGCTCCTGTTACACCTACATCTTTAGTTGGTGATTTCAGTCCAAACAGACCAATCATGTTTGAGATTGCAATGTAAATTCCAACTGTCATCATATAAGGAATATACCTTTTTCCTTTTTCTCCTAACATATCGTAGAAGAAATTGTGTAATCCTCCGATAACAGTTTCCACAACCAGTTGTCTTTTTCCAACGTTTTCTACCTTTAGATTTCTTCCAAGGAAGAACGCTGCCACAATTAATACTGCCATAATAATCCACGTGACCACGACAGATTCGGCAACCGGAATTCCTCCAAAAATCGGAATTGTAAATGCTGTCTCACAATTTAATTCTGCCATTAATTCCTCTGACAGATTTCCCATTTTTGAACCTCCTCTCTTAGTATTGAACATATTTACGTGTCTGACTTATTTATCGGATATCAAACATCCAAGTTTTAATCGCACGAATTACTTCGCACCTTACACTTAAACATGTTACCTTGAAAATTGATTTCTCAGTGTAGAACCTTTGGCTGTTAATTGCCTGCACTAACATATATTATGTACAAATACCATACTTTTTTTATTATATTTACTATAATATTTTTTCTCATATAGTATAAAAGAGCAGATGCCACAGCCCTTCATCCGACCGTAACTCCACTCCCTTGTGTATATGTCATTGCCTATGCAACTATTGTCAAATATCTCTCACAATTCGCAATTATACTACTTTCTCCAAATAATGGTAGTCTTTTTTTTACTAATTGTGATTTTTTGTCAATTTGTCAATTATGTATATTGGCTATTTTTTACATTTTTTAAGATTATAAAGATGGTTTTTTAGTGTATTTTGTATGTTTTATACAATTTTCATTATACATGTGTCTAATTCTTATTCTTGTGATTATGCTTTTTTCGTCTATAATTTGTGAGTTTTTCACAAAAAAATTAATGGTTTTTTATGTTAAATTACTGCTAATGTTTGCCATCATAATAAAAACATTGAACTCTCCATTGGTATGGTCTACTTCCATTCTGCCATCATATTTTTCAACTACGGCACTAACCGAAGACAGACCTATTCCTGTATCTTTAAACTCCCGTTTTCTTGAATAATAACCCGAATGACCTTTCTTAATTTCACCATTGTATATATTTGAAACCAACATACAAATATACTCATTACTTTTGCTTATCCTTAATTTTATTCTTTTATTTTCTTCTTTTTCACTTGCTTCAATTGCATTTTCCAAAAGATTTCCTATTACAATACATAAGTCTGTATCACGTATCTTCAACTCTTCCGGTAAAGTCACTTTTAAATCCACCTGAATTTCATTATCCCGTGCCATAAGAATATAATGATTTAAAATTGCATCAACTGTACTATTTTTACAATAAACGATAGGCTCTTTTGTTAAGTCAATCTTGTTATATTCTTCCAGATATTCTATTAGCTGGTCTATTTTATTCTCTTTCGCCAACTGATAAACCACATTAATATGATGATGCATATCATGTCTGCTTTTTCTTATTCTATCTATTTTTTCGGTAATCATATTGTATTGCTCTGACTGCATATCAATAAGCATCTTGCTTCTCTTAGACTTTTCCTCTGCCCTAACAGTTTTTTCTTCTGAATTCATATACGAAAACTGCATTACACTAACAATTACAACACCTATACTTAACGTAAATCTTGCCAGTACCTGATGAAAATGCATATATGTAATCTCAAAATCATTTTCACAATATGCCAAACTTACTATGGAAAAAACTATAGGAATAATCCATGCGTATTTCCATTGTCTTCTATTGTTGGTTCTCACAACCGGAACTATGTATTTCTTCCATAATATATACATAAATGGAAAGCATACCACTGATATTATAATTCTTAAAACTGCCGTATCCAAATAAGTCGCCGACTGCCTTATGGTTATATAATTATTAATATGACTTGCCCAAACCAATATAACAACACTTATGGGCAATAATAATCCATACACAAACAATGACTTTTCTATATAATCATCCACTAAAAAAATAACCAACGTCAAAACCACAAATATTTGGACCACTCGATAGGAAAACATAACATCCAAATTGTAAAACTCTGCCGTGGTTATCTTTTTAAATATTAACAAATATATTGTTAGTGCAATATAATTTAAAACTCCTGTTGTTATTACAGAAAATCTTAATCTGTCTTTAAATGGCATATATAAAAGAAATATCCATGGGAATACATCTAAAAAAACATTTGTAATTAACCAAAAACTGCTCATACTTCCCCCCTACTACTTTATGACTGTAATTTTGACTCTATTTCATCGCTCATTTCCAAGAAGCATTCCATCAAAATAGGATTAAACTGTTCACACTGTCCTGTTTTAATCATTTCAACAGCTTTCTTGTGACTTATTGCTTCATTATATATGTCTGCTAATATAGTCAATGACTCCAAGCTCATAAGCTTTTCTAATAAATGATGCTGACTTTTCATCAGAAATCATTATTACAGGAACATTTTCTGAGAGACTTTTCTGCTTCATATAAGTCAAAACTTCAAATCCGCTCATTCCACACATTTTTAGGTCAAGAAGTACCAATGCAATGTCTTCTCCATATTTGTTCAACATATCTATTCCCTGTTCGGCATTTGACCCATTAAGCATATCAAACTCTCCGCCTAACATTTCTGTCAATTCATCACAATCACTTTCTGAATCGTCAATTATAAGTATTTTAAATCTGTTAACATCACTAACATTATTGCCAATTACGTTCTTTTCATTTTCAGTTACAACCATATTCTTTTTAATCTTAGCCTTATACATTAACTTATCAGCCTTTTCAACGGCTTTCTCTATAGGCTGTCCACCTGAAATTACTCCACCTATACTTACTGACAATTTAAGTTTAGGATATCCCGGAACCTTGGTATTATCTATTGTCTCTCTTATGTGTTTTATTTTCTTAACAAAAGTATTTTCTTCAATTCCCGGCATAACAATAAGAAATTCATCACCACCATATCTTATTATTAAGTCTGTCTTTCTTATTTCCTTCTTTATTACACTTACAACTGTTTCCAGTGCAACATCCCCTGCCATATGCCCAAATGTATCATTATATAATTTGAAATCGTCAAGGTCTAACATGGCAATTCCTGAAACTCTTGTTTTCATCTTAATATTCTCTTCGTAATATTTTCTGTTATATGCACCTGTCAGAACATCAATATAAATCTCTTCATCTATTCCTGCTATCTTTTTTATTATTTCCTTACGTCCGTCCTGATCTATTAAAACATCGCTGTCTAAGCAATTAATCATCTCCATAATATGAGGCACATTATCTATTTCAATATATTTTGATATCACCTGATACATATCAGAATTAATAAATTCAATCTTAGTTCTCTGCTTCTTATCAGCTAATACTCTTGCTGAAATACAATTTTCACAGCGTTTATCTCTGTTCCAAAATGAATAGCATTGGCATGGATTGTCCGGCATTTTTTTCTTTCTTAATGAATTAGCTGTCTCAAATCCTTCAACATCCAATATTCTTACAATTGAAAAAACTTTTTCAAGCTGCTCCATCATTTCTTTTGTTTCCTGCTTAGTCATACTTTCATCCATTCCCATGTTTTTCCTCTTTCCTATTTATATTTATAGATTTAGTCTAAAAGTATATAATAAAAAAATAGAGCTAATCATATTTTAGCATTCATACTCCGTATTTCTAAAACATTAACTAGCTCTATTATAATAAATTACCCTATAATTTTAAATAGTTTTATATAATCTTTCCATTCTTTATTATATGTTTAATTTCTAAATTTTTATCCAGCAATACTAAATTTGCGATTTTTCCCGGCTCTATGCTCCCAAATCTGTCATATATACCTATGGCTTTTGCCGGATTAACCGCTGCACACTTTATTGCACTTTCCAACGGAATATTCATTTTTTTAACCGCTGTTCTTACACAGTTCATAAGATTAGTAACTGAACCTGCTATATTTCCTTCCTTTGTAAGTGTTGCCACATTTCCCTTCACTGTAACATCCAATCCTCCAAGTGTATATTGACCATCATCTAATCCACAAGCCATCATACTGTCACTTATCATTATGATTCTGTCATCTCCAAACATTTTAAATGTTGTTCTAACCGTTGAAGGATGGCTATGTACACCATCCACAATCAATTCCACTGTCACATTTTCATTGTCACATGCTGCTCCTATAACTCCCGGACTTCTATGGTAGAAATCATTCATTCCATTATATAAATGTGTTACGTGTTTTGCTCCATTATCAAAAGCAAGCTTTGCCTCATCATAATCTGCCGCCGTATGTGCTACTGAAACTCTAACCTCATCTTTAATAGCCTTTATGCATTCAATTGCCCCATCTGTTTCAGGTGCAATATCTACTAATTTAATAAGTCCTCCTGCTGCTTCCTGCAATCTGTAAAACATATCTGCATCAGGTTTATGAATAAATTTCGGATTTTGTGCTCCCTTCTTTTCCATTGAAATAAAAGGGCCTTCCATGTTTATTCCAACAAGTTCTGCTCCTTCTTTTCCATCATACTCTCTTGCTGTCTTATAAATTTCACTTAATTTTTCTTCCGAAAAAGTCATTGAGGCAGGACAAATGGTTGTAATGCCGTTTTTCAATTCATATTCAGCCATTTTTGAAATAGCCTCCTTTGTTCCATCGCAAAAATCGTATCCTACACATGCATGAAAATGAATATCTGTAAGACCCGGTATTACATATAAGCCTGTTGCATCAATTATCTCTCCTTCACCTGTCTTAGATATTTTTTCATCTTCAACATATACTTCTTTTTCTTCAAATCTACCCTCTGCATTAAATACTAATCCATTTTTTATAATCATCTTTAATACCTCTTAATTTCTTTCACTCTTTTGTAATTTTCTTTGATGTAATTACAACTTATTATAGGATTCCTGCCAAAGCCTCTTTATCTCCCACTAACGTTACATCATTGTGAAGTTGTAATACTGATGCGGGAACTTCCGGTGTTACAGGTCCCAAAAAGGCTTTCTTCACTATATCTGCCTTATCTTTTCCCGATACAACTATTATAATTTTTTTTGCCTGCATAATAGATTTTATTCCCATTGTATATGCCTGTTTTGGCACATCTTCCTCTCTTTCAAAAAATCTCTTATTTGCTTCAATTGTGCTCTTCGTTAAGTCAACACAATGCGTTTCCTTTTCAAAAGCCTCTCCCGGTTCATTAAATCCAATATGTCCGTTATGACCAAGTCCTAATAACTGCATATCAATTCCACCAAACTTTTCTATTATGTCGTTATACTCCTGACACGCCTTTTTTGAATCAGGTTCCAATCCATTTGGAACATAGGTATTTTCTTTCTTAATATTTATTCTGTCAAATAAATGTTTGTTCATAAAATATCTGTAACTTTGGTCATTATCTCCTGATAATCCTTTATATTCATCCAAATTAATTGATACAACACTTGAAAAATCCAAATCACCTTTTTCATACCATTTTACAAGCTGATCATAAATTCCAATTGGAGTGGAGCCTGTAGCAAGTCCCATAACACTATCTGGCTTTAAAATAATCTGAGCTGAAATGATATTTGCTGCTTTTCTGCTCATTCCCTTATAATCCTCACCTACATAAATTCTCATAACTGATTCCTCCTAATATATTTTTTTTATTTTATTTTGTTCCGTTTTCTTCGCTGAACAAATCTGTAACAGACAAATTTCTTGCCATTAAAGTTTCGCTAATATATCTCTGGTTCCAAAGGTCATCTTTTTTATATCCTGACGCATCTATATAAACCTGTTTTCCTGCAAAGTCTACCTTAACCAAAGTATAACTTCCTGAATATTTCCAATTACCTAAAACTATATGAGCCGATATTCCTGCCTTATTGCACAATCTTGCAAGCACCTTGCTATATCCTGTTGCAATAGCCTTTCCATTAACCACACATGATGTGCATCCCTCAAAGTAATTCTTTTCAAAAGCTTCCGTCATATTTGAAACACTGTCAGAGCTTTCCATCATTTCATTATCCATAGTCAAATTATCATCCATCCATTTAAGGAAATAATCAATTGTCTGTTTTTTGCCATATTCTTTAGGAATTTCTTCCACTACTTTATTAAGTATTTTATCTGCCTTCTGTTTCATATCCAAAACTTTTTTCTTTTTTGTTTCATCTATTGTTTCTAATGGTTTCTTTAATTGATCAAGATTATTTACATATCCGTCATCATCAATATTCCCCTGCTCATTTAAACCTTCTGCCGGATATAATAAAATTAAACATTTTACAATCTTCTTTTCTTTTATATCAGTAATATTTTTTGTTATAGAACTAATACTTTGATTTTTTTCTGTCATAGGGACATTTACCATTGCATAAAACAAATCATCTTCTCCGCAATACAAAGCCTGAGTTACCCTTGAATATTCTGTTCCGTTAAGTGGATTGTCAAAATAAAGTTCTCCACCTTTAAAATTTATAATTGCCTCTTTTATTTTTTCATAAGCCTTTTTCTCATTATCACTAAGTTTTTCATAATAATATGTATCATTAAATACCTTATCTTCCCTCGGAGGATTTCCAATCTGGTTCTCATATGGATTAGCTTTATACTTTTGTTTTTCATAAACAGATAAAATGCTCACTAATATTATTAAAATTATTATTGTCCACAAAACTTTTGGATGGTCCCTTACTACTTTAAACATTTAATCCTCCCTTTGTTTATATTAATAGTTTTATTTTTTTCTTGATTTTGCCACAAGAAGCTTATTCTAAAAATCTCAAAGGGATGTCTTAACAGACACCCCTTTGATTTAAATATAATTAAATTATTTACAAAGTTTCTTAAATTCATCAGCTACAAACTGTACTTTTGTTCCAATAATAACCTGAACATTATTCTTGCCCGGTCTGAGAACCCCTGCTACGCCTGCTGATTTAATCTTCTTTTCATCTACGATTGTATTATCTTTTACTTCGAGACGAAGTCTTGTAATGCAGTTATCAATTTCAACAACATTTTCTTTTCCACCGATACCTTCTAATATAATAGAAGCAACCTGTGTATAATCATTATTTCCAAGTTCTGCCTGTTTTTCAGCTTCAACATCGTCATCTTCACGACCTGGTGTCTTAAGGTCAAACTTTGTAATTGCAAATCTGAATACTACATAGAATACTATAAATGCTGCAATTCCCAAAGGAATGATTAACCATGTCTTTGATGCTGCAGGAAGTGTTGATGAGAATACTAAGTCTGTACAACCTGCTGAGAATGAGAATCCTGCTCTAAATCCTACATAATATGTAATTACTGTAAAGATACCGTAAAGGATAGCATAAATTAAGTAAAGTACAGGTGCTAAGAACATAAAACCAAATTCAAATGGTTCTGTAACACCACATACGAATGCACAAATTGCTGCTGAAAGTAAAAGACCTGCTGCTACTTTCTTCTTATTATCCTTTGCACAGTGAAGCATTGCTAAAGCTGCACCCGGAACACCAAACATCATACATGGGAAGAAACCTGACATATACATACCAAGTGACCAGCTTACATCTGCTGAAGTCTTACCACCCCAGAAGTTTGTTAAATCACCAAGTCCGATTGTATCGAACCAGAATACATTGTTAAGTGCGTGATGTAATCCTGTTGGAATTAACAATCTGTTAAAGAATGCATATAAACCTGCTCCAACACCACCTAATTTAACGATTCCTTCACCTAAAGCAATAAGTGCACCGAATACTAATGGCCATACAAATAATAATACTACTGATACAAGAATTGAAACAACTCCTGCTACAATGGCTACACATCTCTTACCACTGAAGAATGATAACCAATCAGGTAATTTAGTATCTTTAAACTTGTTATAGCATGTTGAACCAATAATACCTGCCAAGATACCGATAAATGGGTTTACAATCTTGTCAAATGCCAATGTCTTATTAGCATTTTCAGCAATTGCCGGCATAATAGTTGTAACAAATCCTGTGTTTAATAATGTTGTTATCATTAGCCATGATGCTAATGCTGCAACACCACCTGTACCATCATTATCCTTGGATAAACCAACACCAACACCGATTACAAATAAAAGTGCCATATTATCAATTAAAGCAGCACCGGCCTTAACCAAAAATAAACCAATCAAAGGAATAACTCCTTTGATATCACCACCCTGCATTGTTGCAGGGCATAAAGCGTAACCGATACCCATTAAAAGTCCGCATATTGGAAGTACGGCTACTGGAAGCATTAATGCCTTTCCTAATTTTTGAAGATATTTCATCATAAAAAACATCCTCCTTTCTCATTATTATAATATTATTTTTAAAATCCCGTCTTTTAGGACTTTATTTACTTTATTTTGTAAGTTCAATTATTGTGTCACCCACACTAACTTCCTGACCAACATTTGTTTTCACTTCTTTATAGATGTCAGAATTGCAGATTATAATAGGGGTAATTACATCAAATCCTTCACCTTTAAGTGCATCAATATCAAACTCTAAAATCAAATCTCCTTTTTTAACCTTGTCTCCTACACTAACTTTAGGTGTAAAATACTTTCCTTTTAATTTTACAGTATCAAGACCTACATGCATTAATATTTCTGCTCCATTATCTGAAACAATACTTAGAGCATGCTTTGTATCAATAACTACTGCCACGCTTCCGTCTATTGGGGAATATAGTTTTCCTTCACTAGGCTCAATTGCCATTCCTTTTCCTAACATTTCCTGACCAAATGTTGGATCGTTAATACTTGAACTTGGAACAGCCATTCCTTTTATTGGTGCTACCAAAATATCATCAGGCGCTACCACTTTTTTTTTCAAAAAATCAAACATTTAATAATCCTCCTATCGCTTATATTTCAATATGTGGCTGAATACGTTTAATGTAAACTGCCAAATATACTTTTTCCTCTTTAGGAATATCATATCCATATTTACTTTGTACAAACTGACTTATTTTCTCACTTACATCATATTCCTTAGGATACTTATTAATAATCATATCTAAAAATTCCTGATCCTGATTGTCCAACAATTCTCCGGTAAACATACGTTGTGCAAAGAATTTCAAATGTGTTATAAACCTTGAGCAGTGTAAACCTAATTCATCAAGTTTTATACCTAATTCTTTTTCAACAATACTGATACATTCCCTAATCATTGTTGTAGCATTAACTGTATCACTCATTCCCATATTGTACTCTGCAATTACAAAATGAAGTGCTATAGATGCAGCTTCATCTTGTGGCAATTTTATTCCTGCCTCACTCTCAATAAGTTCCAGTGCCTTTTCACCAACCAAATATTCACTAGGATAAAAGCTCTTAATCTCATTAAATAAAGGATTTTCAAATAATTCTCCTTTGGTTGACCGTTCAAGTAAGAAATTAATATGATCCGTCAATGAAATATATATACTTGGACTTAATCTTTTAGGCATAACCTGCTGTGCATATGAAATAATGTCTACAGAAAGATTCAAATAATTATGTGGAATCATTTCAATCAATTCACTAAACTTACCAACTTCATCTTCACTATCCAAAACGAATCTCTTTTCAATCTTATCCTCAGCTACTTCGTCTCCAACCTTCTTTTGAAATCCTATTCCTTTCCCCATAAGAACAATCTCCCTATTGTTTTCGTCATGGGTACTTAACACATTATTGTTTATTACTTTGTTTATTATCATAATTTTTCCTATTTTATTATCTATATCATATAATAGCTTTACTAAATCATTTGCCTTTTTTCATAAAATTGTTTTTGTAAAAAAATAGACCTGGCCCCGCAAAAAAAACTTGATCTGCGAAATCCGGTCTTGCCTAACGAAATAGTAACAATCCATAATAACGTTCTCTCAACTGTTAAAACTAGTTTAGCATTTATTTCCAAATATGTCAACAATTTTTCAAATTTTATTCACACTTTTGCACAATCATTCAAAAAAAGGGTCTGACATTGCCAGACCCTCAAAAATTCAATTCTTCCTAATTTAATTTTTCTATTATTTTTACTATTTTCTTACTTTAACTTTCTTAATTTTACTCCAATCACCTGTTACTTTCACATTGCCTGACTTAACTACATATGCACGTACCTGAATATAATAAGTTTTCTTCTTAAGCTTCTTCAAAGTCTTTTTTACAGATTTTGTTGTTACTGTTTTAGCCTTTTTCAACTTTTTGTTTGTTGAATATTTTATCTGATAGCCTGTAACACCTTTTACCTTCTTAATATTTATCTTAATCTTTCTGTTGTTCTTTGAACGTACTACCTTTTTTACGCTTACTTTTCCCGGTCTGCTTACTACAACCTTAGATGTAGTTGTCACTCCATTACCCGTTGTTGTCACTCCATTGTTAGTTGTTGTCACTCCATTATTAGTTGTTGTCTTTTCTTCACTTGGTAGTGTTGTTTTATTTGTTGTGCTTTCTCCGTTATTATAATTAGGATCAGGAATCTGTGTTGTTGTCTTAAATGATACATTAGATAAAGTAATGTTTGCTGCTGAATTAGTTGCTGCTGCATCACCATCACACTTTCCCATTCCAAAGTATAAGTCAAGAACGCCTTCCATATCTTCTGCCAAAGTTACTTGTCTTGAGAAGTTATAAGGCACTCTGGCTTTTAAGTCAATATATTCACCAAATATTTGTTCGTCGCCATCTCCGGCTACTTTTACAAAAACCCTCTTATCCACATCAGATGTCATTGTAAAACTATAGTTATATGTTCTGCCCGGATAGTAATGTAATCCTTTTAAGTACTGCTGAACTCCCCACTGTGAATTACCTATTGATGTAATGTTCATTGTTGCGCCTGTTACTGCTTTGTCTGTAGATTTTGATGTACCTGAAGCCCCTGCCCAGCCAGAGCCGAAATAAGAACCCCATTTTTCACTACATGTTTCAACAGCATCTTCTGTTACAGTAATCATCGGTCCCGTATACTTAGTTGTTGTTTCTTCAACTTTCTTATATGCTCTAACCCAGTCAACTTCCATTGTTGCCGGGAAAGCTGTTTCATCAATGTCATATCCCGGCCACTGACCGCCAATTGCCATATTAAAGATAACAAAGTATTCCTTTCTTACCTCGCTAAATGAGTCGTTTGAAACATCCATCGTTCTATAAACTTTGCCATCCACATACCATCTTAACTTGTCTGCTGTCCATTCAACTCCATATACATGATATTCTGTTCTGTCAGCCACTGCTACTGAACTTCCTGAATCTGCGTTATTATTTCCCGGATCATGAAACCAATGCAATGTTCCATATACAAGATTTTCATCATTGATTGCTTCCATAATGTCTATTTCACCACATTTAGGCCAACCTACAGAATCCTGATTTGCTCCAAGCATCCAAAACGCAGGCCAAACACCTTTAAACTTTGGCATTTTAATTCTCGCTTCAATCTTTCCATATTTGAAGTTCTTCTTATTCTTTGTTGTAATTCTTGAAGATGTATATTTCATTCCGCCATAGTCTTCACGCTTGGCTGTAATCTTCATAGTACCATTACTTACCTTAATATTTCTGTCAGTATAATACTGCTGTTCGTTATTACCCCAGCCCCAGCTTCCTGTTCCTATTTCATAGTTCCATGTGTTAGTGTCTAGAGAATTACCATTAAACTCATCTGACCAAACCAATTCATAATTGTCTGCTGCTTTAACAGTATTACTAAAAGCAAATACCGTTCCAATGACAGAAAATGTCAATAAAGCCTTTGTCAATAAACTCTTCTTCATATCATTCTCCTTAATTTTAATTATACGTTCCAAGGTCTTCGTCCACCATTATTCAAATATAGGTAGTACAATACCCTTTGATGCCATAATATATCTAAACAAATAAAAACGTTTTTTGCAAGAGTTTATTGTTATTTTGCACAAAAAAATAACACGTAGGTAATTTCCACGTGCTATTTTACTTATTATGTAATTATTTTAATATTATTCTATGATAAATCTATGTAAATAAATATATATGAATATATATGAATAAATCTATATAAACAAATCTTTGTAAATAAATCAATATGAAAATTAATCTACTGAATTAATAATCCACTGACCATTCTTAGTTGTAGCAGATACTGTAAAACCATCATAATAGAAGAAGCCATCATACTCACCTTCTTCAAGACAGCTCTTATCCTTATCCATACTCTTATACTTTCCAATTGCAGCTACTAACTCATCCATATTCTTTCCAATATACTTTTTAGCAGTACTCTTACCATTGCTATTTGACTTAGCCTTAGTTGCCTTTTCAGAACTCTTCTTTACAACCTTCTTAGCCTTTTTAGTTGTGGTTTCAACCTTTTTAGTTACCTTTTCAGTAGCCGTCTCTGTTACCTTCTCCGTTGTTTCTTCTTTATTTTTTTTCGTAATGGCTGTTTCACCCTTATCAGCCTTCTTCTTTGTTTTCTTTTTTGCCTTTGTAGTAGCCTTTTCCACAGCTGTAGTTTCAGTAGCAGTAGTTGTTTCCTCCACAGTAGTCTCCTGCACAGTTGTTTCTGCAACCGTAGTTGCTGCAGCTGTAGTTGCCTCTTCCTTCTTGCCATTTCCACAACCTACTGTTAAAACCATGGCTGCCATAACAGTTCCAATCATAAAATACTTTCTCATTCTCTATTATCTCCTTAACTTACAATATTTAACAACTTAATATACGTTATTCCATATTCCAAAACATTTTTTAACGCAAACACGTTGATTTTCTTATATATAATGTTTTGAAATATACCGACGTATATTAAGTTGTTTATTCTTCTAGTTCTAATGATGTTTTTACACCGGAAGAATAGTATTTGTTATCCTTCTGGGTTATTACATCTATGTCGTATGTTCCTGCTTCTACTTGGGATGTGTCTAAGTACATGCCGTAGTCATATCCTTCGTTTTTTGACGTTACGTCTATTGGTGCCGGAAATGCTTCATATGTGTATTCATTGTCTTCACTTTTTAGGCGTACATAGATTTTGCTATCGTCATCTATGTATTTTGAATCCACTTTTCCACTTATTGGTACATATTCTTCATCGTCGCCAATTTCTGCAGTTGTGTTGCTGTTTACTTCCATTGTGTTTAAGTTACCTGCTCTTAATGGGGCTGCCATATATGGTGCCTCTTCTATAAGTGCATGTATGTGTCTTTCTACAAGTTCAATTACTACTTTGTCTGCTTTTTTTTCATTTTGCAGATTCCAGTTGTATGGAACTGCCTTTGTAAAATAGCCATTGTGAAATTCATCTGCCACAAACGGTATTAGCGCATTTCCAAATGAGTCACGGTACATTACAATTGATTCTTTTTTGCCTTTGCTTTCTGTTTCAATTGATATATCTGTAACTTTTTTGTTGTTTGAAGTTACTTTGTACGAACTTTTTTTATTGTAGATTACATTTGTATCTTTTTTGTTTCCTTTTGGAAATAACATTCCATACAAGTCCCCTGAAAAGTTTTTCTTTATGGTATGCCTTTCATTAGTATAATCGTAGTGGTCTTTTCCTAAATAGTTAAGTATGGCATTACAGCCCATTGCCGCTCCCTGATTATTCCAATGGCTATCCAGCTTGTGATATACTTCTTTTCCGGAATCAATGAACATTTTCTTTAAATCAACTGTGTTTATATTTTCTTTTTTCATTTCTGCCTGTAATAAGCTGTAATTATTCTGCTCACTTGTTTTTATGTATCGCTTTGGCATATATTCAGGATAAAGCGAGTTCTTATTTGGTGCTATTACAAATAGAAACTGTCTGTTGTTCTGTTCCACATTTTCCTGCAATAAAGATAAAACTCTTCCACAGGAATAGATTTCTCTTTTTGACAAAGTATTTTGTCCAAGATAATCATCTAATGTTTCACTGAAAAACAAATAGCCTTTACTGCCAACTATAACTTTCTCATTTCCTGATTGTCTGAAAACATTCTTCTTTATTATAGCATCTGCTTCAATTAAATTCTGCCTAAAAGCAAAATTGTCTGAAAAATAGTCGTTTAACTGATCAAAAAACTTTACATTTAACTTTCCGCCTGTCTTAATTGACGGGAAAATCTGTACCTGTCTCTGCTCCACGCTTACATCTGTTTTAAAAAATAACATTCCAAGAGATGGTAGACACAGTAAACAGAAAAATATTATTATAAATATTTTTTTCTTCATTTCGGTCACCTCTTAAAATCTAAAATAAATAAACGGATTATAGGTTGCTGTTGCAAGGCTTATAATGCATACAAGTAGTAATCCTATATCTGCTATGTGAATTATTGTTTCATTTATGTTGCTGCCAATCTTTTTAGAAATGGTATTTTCCAACTTCTGTCTTAACGGATATGCAAAAATAATTGCCATTATTATAACAAATATATAATATGGACTAAGAAGTCCTGCCACAAAGCTGATTGACTTTACTTCCATATTAAAGCCGGTAAACATTGTTTTTAACATCGTAAGACCAAGTCCTACTGAATCTGCCCTGAACATTACAAATCCGCAAACCACAACTATCCATGTAATAATATTTTTTATAATGTTATTTTTTATTTTAATTATACTGCCCAATGTGTCTTCTATTACATTGGCAACTCCGTGGATTAATCCCCATATTACAAACGTCCAGTTGGCTCCGTGCCATATTCCTGTCAGAAGAAATACTATCATCTTGTTAAATTCACATCTAAACTTTCCTTTTCGATTTCCACCTAAAGGTATGTAAACATATTCTCTAAACCAAAGTGATAGGGAAATATGCCATCTTCGCCAAAAATCCTTTATTCCTTTTGCGCTGTATGGGTGGTTAAAGTTTTCATTAAACTCAAAACCAAATATTTTTGCCATTCCTATTGCCATATCAGAATATCCACTAAAATCATAATAAATCTGAAGTGTATAGGCTATTGCTCCAACCCATGCCACAAGAAAATTATAATCGGTAATCTTTAATGCAAATATTGAATCCGCCATATATCCTGTGGCATTTGCAATAATAAGCTTCTTTGTAAGGCCTCTTATAAATCTGCTAATTCCTTCAGTTGTTTTTTCAATACTGCTTGTTCTGTTGTTAATCTGTTTTGCTATTTCATTGTATCTGATAATAGGTCCGGCAATAAGTTGCGGAAAGAATGATACATAAAGCATCAGGTTAAATAGATTCTTCTGAACCATTTCAGGATTTCTGTACACATCAATTACATATGACAATGCCTGAAATGTAAAAAATGAAATTCCTATTGGCAGGGCAATTCCCGGAATCTTTATATTAAGTCTTCCTGCATAATTAATATTTTCCAAGATAAATGCTGTGTATTTAAACACACACAGCACACCTATATTACAAATAACTGCTATTATTAAGACAATCTTTTTTCCTGCTATATTATTAGCCTTACTAAATCTTCCCTCCATCAAACCAAATATGTAATTAGCTATTATTGAACCAATCATTAATAATATATATATTGGCTCTCCAAATGCATAAAATATTAGGCTTGCGATAATCAATAATGTATTCTTCCCCCTTATTCCCGGCACTATAAAATATAATGCGCAGACAATAGGCAAAAACACAAAAAGGAATATTGCCGAACTAAAAACCATAATCTGCTCCTCGTAAACGTTGTCTGTATTTCTTAACGTCTTATCTATGTTTTTATTAGATTTTTCTCTTGTCTACCGGATGACAATTGTAATTCTTATACGATAAATTATAGTACTTGTTATAATCCTTTGCTCTTGCAAATAAAGCGTCATATACTTTTCCGTTTAATTCAACCCATGCATGTTCTGAATCATGTGCCACATAAACATCCTTATATCCTGCTTCGTGAAGTAAAAATGCAAGTGCTGCTGATTCTGAAACACAACAACCATCTCCGTGGATAAAAATATCATCTGCGAAAGTTGACTCCCAACCTTTCTGCTTATAAATCTTTTTAAGGAATCTATATCTCTTATATGGACGTTTTGCAATCCAGTCAAAACATTTTCTTAGTTTCTGCTGCTTTGTATCTGTATATTTGCATAATTCATTTAACTGCTTTCTTGCTCTCATCATTGTTTTGATTTTGGCAACGCTAAGGTCAGTCTGCTTAGCCTTTCCGGCTTTGTCAAGTTTAATTCCGTCAACAGTACATTTCTTAGCCATCTTTCCATTAGTACGTCCGAAATAGTAATAGTCCTTTTTGTACTTAGCCCAACCTGTAACCATTACTCCTTTTTTATCAAAAAGGTATGTTTTATTCTTTACTGTAACTAACTGGTCCTTTATTTTTTTGCCTGATATCTTGCAATAAGTCTTGCCCTTTTTAGTTTTAAATTTTGCAACAGGGGTTTTCTTTTTCTTACTGTTTGCTTTTATTGTTTTATTATTTGAATCTGTGTTATTTTTGTTTACAGTTTCTTTATTGTTTAAATCTGTATTTTTTTTGTTTACAGTTGTTTTCGTTACGTTACTTTTGTTTTCTGCCTGATTTGTTGTAGTTGGTGTTTTGTCATTTGTTACTGCTGTCGTCGTTACTGCGCTTATCATTCCTACGCAAATCATTACTACCAGAAAAATCATTATTTTCTGTGTCATCTTTTTCGTTCTTGTGTTCTTCTCTTTCATCTTTCTGTGCTCCCTTCATTTTCCATAACCTTAGTTATCCCGTTATGTCAATCGTAAAATATCAGATAACCTTCCCCATATTTTAATCAAGTAATATCATGTGATGTCATTGTGATATTTGCTATGTACATAATAGCACTAAAAGTTTTATTTTCAAGCTGTTTTTTCCGTAATTTTGTAATATTTTTATATTGTTTCTTAATGTCATATTTTAACTACATTTAGGCTACATTTTGGAATAATCTTATTACATTTTCGTTACATTTTTAACAAAGAAAAAAACTATTTTCATAACATTTATTTAATCTGGCTTCGATATTCCAAAAGAACAATCTATGTAATCAGATTTACCTTATGAAAATAGTTTTTCTATAATCATTTAAATTATATTTTTACAATATGTTTTACGGACGCTGTCCAAGTCCACCTTCCAATGTTATTGTTTCGCCTGTCATAAATTTAAAATCCGGTGAAGCAAGCTGAACGCAAACACGACCGATTTCTTTTTCTACATCGCCATAATGTCCCATAGGTGGCATTTTAACGTTAGCCTTAAATGCTTCCGGATAAGCTTTTTCAAAGTTTTCAAGTTGTGCTGTCCATGCTAGTGGGCAAACAATGTTAACATTAATTCCATCCGGTCCCCATTCTGTTGCTGCAACTCTTGTCAAACCTCTGATTCCTTCCTTAGCCGCCGCATATGCGCACTGGCCATAATTTCCAAACAAACCTGCGCCTGATGCAAAGTTGATAACTGCCCCCTTAGTTTCTTTCAAATATGGATAGCATGCCTTCATATAATGAAATGTTGCATATAATCCTGAGTAAACTGCTAAATCAAACTGTTCAGTTGTATGGTCTGCCAATGTTACACCTGAGGCAGATGCCTGTGCATTATTAATTAACACATCAATTCTTCCAAAGGCATCCATTGCCTGCTTTGCAACGCTTTCAGCTAATGCTTCATTATCAGCGCCTGCACTTATGTCTGCCTGAACCGGAAGAACCCTAATTCCATATTTTTCTTCTAATTCTTCCTTGGCATCAGTAAGCTTTTTAACATTTCTACCTGTAATTACAAGATTGGCACCTTCCTTGGCATATGCTGTAGCTATACCATATCCTATAGATCCACAACTTCCGTCGCTTAAGACTGCTCTTCCTCCGCCTGTAATAATTGCTGTTTTCCCTTTCAATGTACCCATATCATTACCTCCTACAAAATATGTTACTATTACTTTATATTAATTTTTTTGTAAGAACTCCAGTCACCATAATAATTCTTATTGTCTGACTTATAATATGCTCTTACCCTTACAAAATAATTCTTTCTATTTTTTATCTTTGATAAAGTTCCTGTACTCTTTCTTGCAGAAATTCTTCTATATTTGGCTCTGGATGTTGACTTTCTTCGACCATATTGAAGCTGATATCCGGATGCATTATAAACATTGTACCAGCTTACTTTAATTTTCTTCCTGCCTGTACGTTTAATTTTTAAATTTGAGACTTTTGATGGTTTAATTACAACAGTAAAAGTTGCTTTTTCACCACTTCCGTCTGTTGCCTTAGCTATTACATTGACTTTTCCCGGTTTATAAGCTCTTAAAATTCCTGTGTTTGTATCAATAACAGCACTTCCCGTATTACTTACTTCCCACTCAATATCTTTTGCAGTTGCATTGTCAGGTTTTACAATAGCCTTCAATCTTATTGTTTTGTTAACTGAAACCGTCTTATTTCCTGTAACGGTTATGCTTTTCACGTAATTATTAAATGAATAAGATATTGAATATATTCTCTTATACTTTCCTGTGCTCTCCTCATCTTCAGTTAATACTTTTATGTAATACACACCAGGCTTTAAAGTAATCTCTTCGCTATACTTAACTGATTTTCGATATCTTCCGCCTTTAACTTTTTCTTCTTTTATAAGAGACAATTCGTTGTCATATAACTGAAAAGTGGACTGTCCTGCATTGGATTTATAATTGATAATAACTTTGCTCTCTTCGTCTATAATTATCTTATAATATTCGCACCCATGTTTCTCTGAAAGTGTTGTCGTTACACTTTCATCTTTCTGCAACTCTCCTGCATTCCCAATAGTCTGACTTATATCGTTATTATCTGAATTATCCAAATCTGATTCTGCTGCATTAGTCTGTATCATCAAGGCAAACACCACACAAAATGCTAATATAATTCCTGTCAATGTACTCTTAATTATATCCTTCACTTTATCTCTCCTTCATACCCCTGATTATAACACATTTATAGTACGTTTTCTTTATTTTTGTTGCATATTTTTTATCATTTGCAGTAGCTCCATATCCTCAGCCTGTACCTTAATATTAGCCTTTAATGGTTCACCGTCAGGTGGGGTAACAGTTAGTTCGATTACACTGCCTTCTTTTACTTCCGGCTGGATTCTTGCAAAAAATTTTGGAAGCATTGGATGGCGTGTGACAAACTTTTCAAACATGCCTTTAAATTTCATCATCTCTAATGGATTCATTGTTTTTCTCCTTTTCGCTAACTTTTCCAAATAAATTCAGTTTTTTTATGCAAACACGTTAATTTACTTATTGTTTGCTAATAAAAAATTTCTGAACTTATTATAAATCTTAACAGTAAAGTTAGTTATGTGTCAACGATATTCAATCTAGGCTATGCAATATGAATAAGATTTGATGGTATGATAGTTTTGCGAATGTACCTAAAAAAACGGGCGACTTGAAATAGCGGGGTACGTTTATTGCAAGCTCAAACTATATGTTGTATAAATTTGATTGCTTTTTAGGTGAGTGTACCCCGAAAAATAGCCTTTTTGAAATGTCGGGGTACATTTTTATTGACACAAACTATATATTGCATAAAATCATTGAAAATTTAAGCAAATGTACCCCAAAAATAGAGAAATTTTATATATTGGGGTATTTCAGCTTTAGGTACATATAATATATTGCATACATTAACCTCAATGTTGTTAATTGCGTACCCAGAAAATCAAGTTTTTTTAAATAGCGGGGTACAAGCAGTCAAAAATGTCACACATAGCTTGCATATGACATATAAAAATGCCAAATTCGTACCCAGAAAAATCAAACTTTTTAAATAGCGGGGTACATAACGCAAAAAGGGCTCCAATGCTGATTAGCATATTGTAATAAACTAATTAGCATCGTGCCCTTTTAATTCGGATTAATTATAATTCTTGAATATGAATTACCAAAACTTAAATAGCATTACTTATTTCGTATCTCCTGTCTTTTATCATATATAAATTTGGTGCCAAAACACTAAAATTTTAATTACTGCTATTGCCGCACCTGCTATAACTACAAGTACAATATTTGAAAGAATATTACTTCCTCTTTTACAGTAACCACTAATTCCCTGATAGTTATACATTGCATGTTTTGATCTTTCAATCAAATCAAGGAAATCCGGATTTTCCATATTTTTAAAATCTGTTGTAAATGATTTTCTAAGATATTTTGAAACTAACCCCTTATATACCTTGTCCCAGGCATACTCGCCTACATATTGAGCCTTTGTGTTAATAAGCTTTACTACAAGAATTATAATTCCCACTGCTACCAACACTTTTATCATTGTGTCTGTTGTAACTTTATTTTCTACTAATGCCAATACAATCTTTGGAATATAAATTCCAATAAGCATATACAATGCCGACAATACTCCCATTACAATCATTGCTATAATAAACTGATTGTTTAACTGCCATGTCAGCTTTACTGCATATACGAAATTGTTAAACATTCCATGCTTAGTCGCCTGTATTCCTTTTCGCTCCCTTTCGTGAGATACAGAAAAGAAATTCTTAATTGCCTCCAATATTTTCTTCATATACATTTCCTCTTTTACTTTCATTGTGGGGGGCCTATGGTAACCATTGCAACTCTTTTAATTTTCGCAACTCTATGCAACTTTTTTTGCAACTCTTACAACTCTTTTAGCAACGAACTTTTCGGGGATAAATAATAGATTTTAACAAATTTAGAATTTGATTAGAATAAATTATTGATTTTTCAATACTCCCTCTTTTCTACACTAAAAACAGTATAACATAATATCTATGATTTTGGGGGACTATTTAAACTTCCAGTTTATGTAGTTTGGTAGAAGACAAGGTTAATTCAATTCAAGTAGGTAATTACCCCATAGAAGCAAGTTTATGCATACTATGGGGTAGATTTCAAGATTCATTGTTATTGAAAATAATATGAATTGCCCCATATGATTAAGTTTTCTCTTTTTATGTGGCAGATACAAAGATTCATCATATTCAAACTAATATGTAACTACCACATAGAACCGAGTTCTCATATTCTGTGAGGTAAGGTTGTACCATACGAACAAGAAATTTCAAATATGGTACAGATATTAGCTTGTTCCTGCTTAACGCAGAAGAAATCTGTACCATACAAGCAAGAAATTTTACATATGGTACAAATACGAGCTTGTTCAATCTCAAATCAGAACAAATCTGTACCATACGAGCAACAAATTTCATATATAGTACAAATACAAGCTTGTTCAATCTCAAATCAGAACAAATCTGTACCATATGAGCAAGAAATCTCATATATGGTACAAATATAAGTTTGTCCCAGCTCAAATCAGAAAAAATCTGTACCATACGAGCAAGAATTTTCATATATGGTACAGATATTAGCTTCTTCCAGTTCAAACCTGAACAACTCTGTACCATATAAAAAAGAATTACCGTATATGGTACAAATATAAGTTTTACGCGATGTTTATTAGCTTCACTCCAGTCCACATCTCCTTGTCCTTTGGACAAGAAGCATTCCTTGCATTCAGCTCGGTCAAATATAATATGTTTATATCCTTTCCATAAATGCAAAAAAAAGAACTATGCTACAATAAATTTCCAGTATCAAACATAGTTCTTTATTACTCTGATTTAATTTAAATTTCTTATATTATAATGCTTCCTTGATTGCAGCCATTAATTCATCATATGTTTCAAAAGCTGGAAGTTCAGGATATTCTTTCTTGATTTCATCTGTGCTTCTGAATAAAAATCCTGCCTTACTTGCCTTAATCATTCCAAGGTCATTGTGGCTGTCTCCGCTGGCAATTGTGTCATATCCGATTGACTGCAATGCCTTTACCGTAGTAAGTTTTGAATTTTCAATTCTCATCTTAAATCCTGTGATCTCTCCATCTTCTGCTACTTCCAATGAGTTACAGAAAATTGTAGGATAACCTAACTTCTTCATTAAAGGTCCTGCAAACTGTGTAAATGTATCACTAATAATAATTACCTGAGTAATCTCTCTTAATTCATCTAAAAATTCTTTTGCACCAGGCATAGGATCAATCTTTGCAATTGTTTCCTGAATTTCCTTAAGTCCTAATCCGTGCTCTTTTAAGATGTTAATTCTATAATTCATAAGCTTATCGTAATCAGGCTCATCTCTTGTTGTTCTCTTAAGTTCAGGGATTCCTGTTTCTTCTGCAAATGCAATCCATATTTCAGGAACTAATACTCCCTCTAAATCTAAACAAACAATATTCATTTTCTCGTTTCTCCTTTAGTCCATTAAAAGTCGTACATTCACACTGTACAGTTCAACATTGTAGCATACTTTTTTTGATTTGTCTAAAAGTTATATTTTCCTTTATTGCATTCATTTATAGCATTTGAAAGTTATTAATGTATTTACAGATTATTTTTTATGTATTCTTTTACTAATTCTGATGCATTATCTTCATTATAACCATTTACTACAATAGTTATTTTTTGACCATATCTTGCTCCAAAAGATATAACCTCTGTAATGTTTTCAACATTTGTTATTTTTTCTCCTTTAAGAATAAATATCTGTGTTCCAAGTTTTTTCGCAATGTCAGCCAATTCTGCTATTGGTCTTGCATGCAATCCGTCCACATTATTTATTATATGGTCTATTTGAATCATAACTACATCTCCTTACACTTATAATTTCCGTAATTACTTTAATTCATACTTTCTTAATCTTATAACTCCTTTAATGCTTCATCAAGGACTTTTTTTGCATTCATCATTCCAAAGTCCTGAGCTGCAATTGCCATTACTGGAATACCTTCTGCCTGTTTTTTAATGTCATCTAATGCGAATCTAATCTGAGGTCCTAACAAAATAATGCTTGTTCCTTCAAGATTATCACCTAACTCTACCATAGGTATAGCATCAACGCATGCCTCTAAACCTCTTGCCTTAGCTTCCTGTTCAAGTTTCATTTTCATAATTCCTGTACTCATTCCGGCATTACAAACTAATAATATCTTCATACCTTGCTCCTTTCCACATAATTAAATGTATTTATGCCTGAACACTTTCTTCCATCTGTTCTTCTTTAATTTTCTGTTTTTCATAAATTTTAAAGAATGGTAAGTATATAAGTATGTCTATAATAATTAATACACAAACCAAAATTAATGCCTTAATATCCATTGTATCAATAAGACCACCTATTGGACAGAACATATTCCAGCTTGCATTTGCAAATGTTTTTGCTACAATTCCTGTACTCATGGCAATGTATGTAATTACACCATTTAAAGGCATTACTACTATAAATGGTAACATCATTGTTGAGTTGTACATAAGTGGTAATCCGAATATTAACGGTTCATTAATGTTGAATAATGATGGGATAATTGCAAGCTTACCAATTGTTTTAATCTGTTTTGATTTACTGAATAATGTAAGGATTGCAAGTCCTAATGTTGCACCACTACCACCGATAGCCATAAATGTCCACCAGAAAGGTTCTGTAACAATATATGGAAGTGCTATTGCTGCTGTTCCTGCTGCAAATGCTGCCTGGTTAGCTGTAAAGTTGTTCATTAAGAATGTATCCAATGGTCCTGTAATAACAGTATCGTGAATACCGAACCACCAGAAAATCATTACGATTACTGCTAATATAACAACTCCCCAAACACTGTCAACCATATTTACAACAGGTGTCATAATAAGCTGCATAATTGCCGGAATACCTGCACCTGTAAAGTTTAATAATACTGCGTTAACTGTTGCAACAGCTACCAGCACAATTACGATAGGTACTAAGTTTCCTATTGATTCAGCTAATGCAGGAGGTACTCCGCCACCTTCCAAATTAATATATCCTACTTTTCTTTCAGATAAAAATCTGTATAATTCAAATGATACAATAGTTACTAAAATCGCTGCAAACAATCCTTTTCCATCTAAATAGTCAAAAGATAATGCTCCATCTTTATTCATAGTTGCTGCAATCATAAAAGATGCAACTGAGACAGCAATAGTTACCCATGACTTTTCCATTTTGTAATGTTTGCTTAAATTAATTGCTAACCCTATTGATGACCAAAGTGCAATTAACGACATTGTTACCGAATAAACATATCCCAAAGCCGGTCCTGTAAATACGGCAACATTTGCCCATCCATGCATAATTGCTTTAAGTACACCTGAATCCATGGTTGTATAATCCATTGGTGGTGATATAATAATAAGAGCAAAACTTCCTATAGTGAATAGTGGAATTAAAGCTAGGAATGTGTTTTGCAAAGCCTGAAGATATTTCTGTCTTGCTAATTTATTTGCAAGTGGAGATATCTTCTTTTCAATCCAGTTACTAATTTTTTCCATTGTAACTTCCTCCTTTTTCATTTATAAATTTTTTATACCAATGATAACTGTCTTTTGGAATCCTCTTACAATTATCATCAAAGTCTATGTATACTAAGCCGTAACGCTTTTTGTACCCGTTTATCCAACTATACACATCCATTGTTGACCATACAAAATATCCTCTGCAATCACAACCATTGTCTATAGCCTTTTTAATCCAATCTACATATCCCTGTAAAAAGTCAATTCTATATTGATCATGGATTTTTCCGTTTTCCACCTTATCATATTCACCTAAACCATTTTCTGTAATCATAACAGGCGTGTCAGGATATAATTCTTTAAACTCCATAAGCATATCATATACTGACTTTGGATAAATTTCAGTTCCCCAAGGAGTTTTTTCTGTATTTGGATCATCATCTAAAGCACACCAATCCTTGATTTCCATTTCTTCGTTTTTAGATGAATCACCTGTGTTATTTGCTTCCATTTTTGTTTCTCCACCTGAACAAGGTTTAACTAAAAATCTGCAATAGGCATTAACTCCAAGGTAATCAACTGTACCTTCTTTAAATACTTTCTTATCTTCCTCTAGCATATATGATAAATCATATCCTAACTTTGTAAGATGTGACACGTATTCATCAGGATAATATCCCTTTATGCAAGTATCATTAACAGATGTATTAAAGAAAATATCAGCTAATCTTTTAGCTTCTCTATAATCTTCATTATCCTTTAAAATCTCAATAGGATAGCTGTCACTTACAAGTCCAATCATTCCTTTAAATCCCATATTTTTATATGCCTTAACTGCTCTTGCACTTGCCAACATTAAGTGATACATTGCTTTCCAACGTCTCTCCAAGTTTTTAACATTAGGAGGGTAGTTTCCAAAACCATAACAGCAAAGTGTTTCATAATTTGGTTCATTAATTGTTGCCCAGTAATTAACTTTATCTCCAAACTCTTTAAAACATACTTTTACATATTCTTCATATGCATCAACTGTGGCTCTGTTTTCCCAGCCACCCTGTTCAAACATTGGTTGTGGCAAATCGTAATGATATAAAGTAACTAAGGGTTCAACATTATATTTTCTACATGTATCAATTACTCTGTTGTAAAAATCTATTCCCTCTCTGCTTACTTTGCCTACTCCATTTGGAATAATTCTTGTCCAGGCTATTGAAAATCTGTAAGCATTCTGATTACCTTCCGCTAACATTCTAATGTCCTCTTCGTATCTGTGATAATGGTCATTTGCCACATCGCCGGTAACAGGATTAACATTGTTTTTTTCACTGTGGCAGAAAGTGTCCCAGTTAGACATTCCCTTACCGCCTTCTTTCCATGCGCCTTCACATTGATATGCTGCAGTGGCACTTCCCCATAAAAACTTTTTGTCCATTAACTTAATTTCTCCTTATACAATGTTATAAACTCTTTTGCCACACGTTCATACATTATTGTTGTCATTAAATGGTCCTGTGCGTGAACTAACATTATGCTATACTCAATATCTTTTCCCTGAGCTTCCTTTGCCAGCAACTCTGTCTGTGCATTGTGAGCATTTGTTAATTCACTTTCTCCTTTTTTGATTAACTCATCAGCCTCATCAAACTCACCATTTCTGGCTTTTTCAACTGCTTTAAAGAATGATGAAAATGCATCTCCTGCATAACTTATAAGCTGAAAAGCAACCATCTGTGCTTCTTCTCTATTCATTGCTTTCTCCTTTCGTTTTTTGTTTATGCCATTATTATATTTTATAAATTTTTCATTTACAAATCATCTTTTGCGGTGTACACCGCACCTATATATTTGCCTGTATTTTTCTAATGTTGTATAATTTAATTACTTTAATAATTTATGATTACATTTTATATTTTTAAGGAGATATTTGTATGAATAGATTTACTGATCGTCAGAAAAAAATAATTAAGGAAATACATAATTCCAATACTTTCATTACAGGTAAATCTCTAAGTCTGATTCTTAATGTTTCACTTAGAACTATTCAATCTGAAGTTTCTGCCATTAACAAAGTACTGCATTTAATACTTTCTACTAACAGAGGCTATAAGATTGATGATAATCTGTATAAAACAATGGATTTTACCGCCATTGAAAAAGAGCAGAATTTAGAACATATTATTGTCAAAAAAGTATTTTTCCATAATCCTCATTATAACATTGATGATTTGGCAGAGGTTCTTTACATAAGTGCCACAACTTTAGAAAAATACTTTAAAAAGATTAATGATACTCTTTCTGATTTTGATTTAAAAATAGTCAGAACTAATAATACTGTTTTTGTTTCAGGAAATGAATTAAATAAGCGAAAATATTTAAACAAAATTATTTTTGATGAAATCAATCCTGCCTTTAACAGTATTGATAATTTGAATAATTATTTTGAAGGAATTGACGTTGACAAAATTAAAATTATTATTCTTAATTCAATCAATAAGTATCACTATTACGTCGACAATGCTTACTACAACAACATAATTGTAAACATAACTATTGCTCTTTACCGTATGCGTACCGACCACTATGTTTCAGAACCTTTAAGAAATATTAGTGATAAGGCTGAAACTGTAGAATCAAAAATTGCTACAGAAATATGCACTCAGTACTCAGCCCATTGCAATATTGATCCTTCTGAAGATGATATTTTTTATATTTCATCACTTCTTGAAGGCATAATCAAACCTATAAGCAATGATGCACAATCTGTTTCACAGGATATTTTGACATCTGATTTTATTGAAGAAATCCGTGAAATTTTGTTAAATGTATTTTCTTCTTATATGTTGGAAATTAACTTTGATGAATATCTTTATAGTTTTGCCCTACATATACATGGTTTAATTAAGAGAGCAAACAGTATACAGTCTTCAGGCAATGACTTTTTAAATAACATAAAAAAGAATTGTCCTTTTATATATGATGTTTCTGTTAGCATTGCTCAGAAATTAAATAAAAAATATAATATTAGCATTGCTGACTCTGAGATTGGATATATTAGCATACACATAGGTTACTTAATTGAATCTTCCAACAGTGATTCAGATAAAGTTTCCGTACTGCTTTTATGTCATGATTACCATCATATTAATTCGAATATTGAAAAGAAATTATTAGACAATTATCAGAATTTTATTACTTTAAAATTATTTACAACTGATAATCGTTCTGCTTTGATTAATGCTTATTCAGATTTAATTGTAACAACAAAACCGTTAAACCTCATCGGCAAAGAAGTTATTGTTGTTTCTCCATTTTTTACAATGATGGACCAAATAAATGTTGATAATGCCATTCACAAATGTTTGGAAAATAAGCAAAAAATTAAACGCAACAATATTTTGTCCTCTTTTTTCGATGAAAAACTTTTCTTCAAGTCTAATGATTTTGGAAATAAAGAAGATGTTATTAGATTTTTAGGACAAAATGTTATTGATTATGGATTGTGTGAAGAAGGTTTTGTTGAATCTGTTTTAGAACGTGAGCAACTTTCATCAACTTGCTTTTTTGATACTTTTGCAATTCCACATGCCCTTGACATGAATGCTACCCATACAATGATTTGCGTTCTCACAAGTGAATCGGGTATACAGTGGGATGACCATGTTATACATATTGTTCTTATGCTGGCTGTTCAGCAAAATGACAGAAAAAAATTTATGGAACTTTATAATGGTATTGTTCAAACTCTGGAAAAACCTGAGAAAGTAAATAAATTAGTTTTGTCTGACAATTTAATGGATTTTTTGAATCAGCTTCTTGAAAAATAAAATTTTATAAGATCACAGTATCCCAAAGACATTATTCAACCTGTGCTTAAGCAATGATTGAATAATGATTTTGGGACACACTAATCTTCATTTTTAAAATTATTTATATAATTTGTCGTATATCTCCCTATCCAAGTCTTTATACACGCAGAAAATAACTCTTTCTATATTATTTTCCTTTTTCATCAAAAATCTTTCCACTGTGTCTTTTGCTATTACTGCCGCTTCTTTATTTGGAAATCTAAACTCTCCGGTTGAAATGCAACAAAAAGCAACTGTTTTCAAACCATTTTCAGCACAGCAATTTAAAACACTTTCATAGCAGTTCTTTAAGTCATTGCATAACTCATCATTTAAACCAAAATAGCATATGGGACCTACTGTATGTATTACTTTTTTACAGGGCAGATTATAAGCTTCTGTTATGGTTGCTGTTCCTGTTGGCTCCTCATAATTTGTACCATATTTTATTTTTCTCTGATTCATAATTTTGTTGCATTCTTCCCTAAGTTCCATTCCTGCCCCACTGTGAATGGCATTGTCTATGCATCTGTGACACGGAACGAAACATCCAAGAAGTGCTGAGTTTGCCGCATTTACTATTGCATCAACCTTAAGCCTTGTCATGTCACCCTGCCATATTGAAATTTTATCTGCCAGTGGGTTATTACTTCCATGCTGTTCCTTAACCGTTGGAATCATATCTAATGTAACAATCCCTTTTTCAAAAGTCTGATTCTGCAAAAATTCATCCTGAACTTTCAATATTTTTCTGTCAATGTACCTTGGCATTCTTATATTCATTAATGAACGGACTGCTTCTTTTTTTGCAGTTTCATTTTCTTCCACCTGAAGATTTTTGTATTGAACTGAATCTTCTTTTAACTTTTCCAACAAAAAATCCAATCTTTCCTGCTGTTTCATAATTGCTCCTTACTGATTTCCTCTATAGTTTGTTTTAAATCTGCATTTATGCCTATTGCTCTTTCCCCAAAGCTTTCCGGTACAATTGCCTCATCTTCCACGAAATATCTCTCTCATCTAAGATTCATAGCCATTGGTCCACCACAAACAGGACATTTAGGAACCATATAAGTTGGTATAACACAATTTTTTCTCGCCTGATTCATTTGATTGAAAACGAATACATATCTTTCATTCCGTATTTTTCTATAAATTTAGGAAAGTTCTTCTTAAATCTTTCCCCATCATACGTTAGTCCTGCTGCTGTAGAAAGACCTGCTCCAGCTCCTATCAAAATATAATCTGCTTCTTTTATGTATTTTGCTGCTTTTTTAATCTTTTTCACTGCATTATTAGGACAAACTTCCATGCAATTACCACAATGAAGGCAATTATTTTCTCTAATTCTAAATGGTATACTTAAAGTATCAATGCAATTCTGTGGACACTTGCTTGTACATAATCCACAACCAATACATTTTTCATTTATTCTATATCCGTATTGTTTTTCTTTTTCCGCACCAATGGCAAAGTTTGCTCTTGTTATTGGTTTCATTATCATTTCTCTCCGTTGTAATATTTATTATTACAATTATATATAACAACTGTCAGTTGTAATGTCAATAGTTACAACATTATTTGTTTTTTCAAAAAATTAAACCGGCAAGATAATTCCTGCCGGTTTCTTTATACTTTAATCTTTTAGAATATTGTATTGCACTACCCTATCAATTTCTGTATATCCATTTCCACATCTTCCAATGTTATTGAATTAAGTTCTTTTTCCATTGCCTTCTGTACCTGCTCAAGTTTTCCATCCAATACCGTGTGGATGCTTCGTCCAACTGGACACTGTGGATTAGGATTTTCGTGAAAATGGAATAATTCGCCACCTTCCACACATTCTACAGCCTTGTAAACATCAAGTAATGTTATCTCATTTAGAGGTCTTGTTATTTTAGCTCCGCCTGTGCCTCTGGCAACTTCAATTAGATCTGCTCCTTTAAGTTGTCCTAAAATCTTTCTTATAATAACAGGATTAACATTTGTACTTCCTGCAAGAAAATCACTTGTTATTTTATAGTCATTTTCAAATGTTTTAATACATGCAAAAATATGCACTGCTATTGTAAATCTACTTGAAATCTGCATTGGTTTTCCCTTCTGTTAAATATTATATATGATTACAGTGTAAAAATATCTTATTCTTCCCGTGCCTGCACAACAATTTGTGTTTTGACACCCTAATCTTAACAATTTATGCAATTAACTTTCATAAATTGGCTCAAAATCATCTGCTCCATGACCGCATAACGGACAGGCATAATCTTCCGGCAACTTACTTCCCTCATAAACATAATTGCAAATCTTACATCTCCAACCAACAATTTTTTTGCCATCTTCTTTTGCAGATGCTGCATTGCTTTTCGGCTTTATTTCATTTTGATATTTTGCATAAGTTATAGGTTCTTTATCGCTTAATACCTTTGCATCAACAACTTCTGCAATAAATAATGTGTGTGTTCCAAGATCATGTTGCTCAACAACTTTTCCACTAATAACTGCGCAGGATTGCCAGCCAAGATATGGTACATCATTACAATCTGTAGGTGGTGTAATGTTTCCAAACTTGTCCACATCTCTTCCTGACTGAAAACCAAAATGCTTTATTGTTTCAAATGTACAATCATTGTCCAAAATGCTTACTGCAAAAATACCACTTTCTTTAATCAAATCGCAAGTGTAGTTACTGTTCAATACCGAAATTGCTATTCTTACAGGATTGCCTGCTACCTGAATACAAGTGTTTGTAATACAACCGTTAGCCACTTCACCTGCCTTAGTTGATACCATAAATACTCCATAACTTAAATTATATATTGCTTTTTTGTCCATATCTAATCCTCCATTTCACTATATTGATTATTTTCCGTTTCGCTTTTTATTTATAATATCATAACATTTTTATGGTTCCAACATAAATACTTTGGAAAGCAATTTTTTATTTATAATTATCTATTGACTATTGTATTATACCCGATTTATTATATTTGAGAAGAAAAAGAAAGGATTTTTTATTTATTATGGACCAACAAAAGTACAAAACGGAGAACAAAATTTTAAGGCTGTCACTGGGAGGCACCATTACTTTTACAGTATTTGAAATCATCGCTTCCTTTGTCTTAGGTTCAAAAACCGTAATGACTGACGGCATATTTGACTTGTTTGACTTATTACTATTGCTTCCAATGTTTATTTTGGTTCCTTTTCTATACAAACCTGTTTCTGAAAAGAAACCTTATGGTTTTTCTCAAATTGAATCATTACTTGTTCTTGTAAAATATATTGTTTTACTTATTGTAGTTATCAATATGATTACAAACAACATTACAGTTTTACTTCACGGTGGACACACAGTTGATGCCACAAACGTTCTTATATATGAAGCTTCTCTTTGCGTGTGCTGCATAATTATGTACCTTGTGCTTCATTATCTTAGCCGTAACTATTCCTCAATGATAATCAAATCAGAGCTTTATTTGTGGAAGGTTGACATTGTAAGCACTCTTGGAATTTCAGTTGCATTTTTGTTCCAGATTTTCCTTACACACAGCCCAATTAATTTTATTATCCCTTACATAGATTCTTCTGTGGCAATTATTGTTGCATTATTCCTTGTAAAAGAGCCAATTGTGCAGATTATCAAAAACTTAAAGGAATTGGTTTTATTCTCGCCTGACCAACAGATTATGGATGAAATCAGAGAAGTCGTAAATAAGGACATTAGCAATTATGAATATAGTCTTGATTTCTTAGATGTTACACAAACAGGGCGTAAAACATGGATTGAAGTCTACGTTAAAAGCAAAAATGACACTGTAAAAATCAAGGATTTCAAAAAAATACAGGAACATATCACAAAAGATTTGATAGACAAATTTGACCAGATTTATGTTGAAATAGTTCCTTCTCTATAACTTGTAACTATAATTTACGATTAAATTTCAAAAATACTTTTCACAAAGGAGATTTTAAATGAACTTTATGAAAGAAAAATGCAAAGGCTTATTAGTTTGCCTTGCAATCGCAATTCCTGCCTGGATACTTGGCAAAATCTTTCCTATTATTGGAAGTGCCGTTATTGCTATCATTGTCGGTATGGTTATTGCTTTATTCTGGCAACCGGGAAAAACTTTCAAACCGGGAATTACTTTTACATCAAAAAAGATACTTCAGTATGCAGTTATTTTATTGGGCTTCGGTCTTAATCTTAACGTAATATTTAGTACCGGAAAGCAATCACTTCCAATAATTATTTGTACAATTTCCACATCTTTGATTATAGCATTCGCACTTCACAAAGCTATGCACATTGATTCAAATATCAGTACTTTAATCGGTGTAGGATCTTCTATTTGCGGTGGTTCTGCCATTGCTGCAACAGCACCTATTATTGATGCAGATGATGACGAAGTGGCTCAGGCTATTTCTGTTATTTTCTTTTTCAATGTTTTAGCTGCTTTATTGTTTCCAATGTTTGGACATTTCTTAGGCTTTGATACAACATCCGGTGAAGCCTTTGGTATATTTGCCGGCACTGCTGTTAATGATACTTCATCAGTTACAGCTACTGCTTCTACTTGGGACAGTATGTGGAACCTTGGAACTCAGACACTTGATAAAGCCGTTACAGTTAAGCTTACAAGAACTCTTGCAATAATTCCTATTACTTTGGTTCTCGCTTTATTTAGGGCAAAACAGTCAGGTAGCAATTCAAATGAAGGTGGATTTAGTTTTAAGAAAGCTTTTCCTATGTTTATTTTGTGGTTTATTGTTGCTTCTCTTATTACAACAATTGCCATAAGTCTTGGTGTTCCATCATCAGTATTTGCACCACTTAAAGAGCTTAGCAAATTCTTTATTACTCTTGCCATGGCTGCCATCGGTCTTGGCTGTAATGTTGTCAAACTTATCAAAAATGGTGGCAAACCTATTTTGCTTGGCGGCTGTTGCTGGATTGGTATAACTTGCGTAAGCCTTTTACTTCAGCACGTTTTAAGCATTTGGTAAATATAGAATTTAGTGAGCATATAATTTGGTAAATAACGACACTTATTCCAATGACCTCCTATTGCTTAAATATTACAAAATTGTTACAATTCTTTTTGTAATTGGCCAGTACAAATCTTAAAATAAGGAGGACGAAACTATGTGTTTTAAATTCAATAGTTGCGACCAGTTATTTAACGCTATTTGCAAATTCTTTAACTTTGGTTGTTAATTAGTTATTTTTAGAAAATAATATTCATATGTGCTTTGGCACAAAAAAAACAGAGGACGATGTTTTGTTTGCCTGTTAGATGTTTAATCTAATGAAAGCAAGACGTACCTCTGTTTTTTATATACTTATTTTAAAATATTTTCTATTATTTCTTAACTTCTAGTTTTTTATTAATATTAAAATTCAAGTCTTATTTTATACTTTATTAAATTTTTTTGCTATCAACCTTAAAGCAATTTCATTAATTTACAGTTCTCAATGCCTGCGTCCCAGAATTTTTCCAACGGAATATTTTGCACCTGACACACAATGCTTGAATCCATTGCTCCATGTCCCACAATAATAACATCCTTACCTGCGTCTAACTGGGGCTGAACTACTTCTTTAAGAAAACTTCCTGTTCTGGCAAATAAATCATCGAAAGTTTCTCCATCTTCCACACCCGGATAATTAGCCGGATCCTTAAACAACTTTCTAATAGGGCTTCCCTCTATCTGAGACGGATGTGTTACACCTTCATACACGCCAAAACACATTTCCATAAGCCTGTCGTCATATACAATAGGAATGTTTCTTCCTTCCAAAACAATTTCGGCTGTCTGCTTTGCCCTAACAAGCGGTGAGCAATAGCATATGTCAAAATTAACATCTTTATATTTTTCTTTGGCTTGCTCTGCCATCTGAATGCCTTCTTCATTTAATGGAATATCTGTACGACCTTGAAGCTTATGCTTGGCATTCCAATCTGTTTTTCCGTGTCTCATAATATATAACATAACTTTTCTCCATATCTTTTGCTAATCTAATATAATTTATACGGATATAAGCTTAACTCATTCAGGTTATTTTCGCAACTGTGACTTCATTGGAACAAATTCAATTTTCAGCTGCATTCCCATACCTGCTGCAAATCTCTTTAATAATTTTAAAGATGGATTTGTATTTTTCCTTACTCTATGTTATGCTTTCTAAATACATCTAAAAAGGTAATAAGAAAGGTAAAAATGTTATGAAAAAAAATAATGAAAAAAGAAGCTCTTTCTCTGGAAAGCTAGGCTTCGTTCTTTCGGCTGCAGGGGCTTCTGTAGGACTTGGAAATATTTGGAGATTTCCTTATCTTGCTGCTAAATACGGTGGTGGTATCTTCTTATTAATATATATTGTCCTTGCCCTTACTTTTGGATATACAATGATTGTAGCTGAAACTTCTATTGGTCGTATGACTAAGAAAAGCCCTGTTGGTGCTTTTAAATCATTTAGTAACTCTAAGTTTGTATCTTTAGGCGGATGGATTAATGCCATCATTCCTATACTTATCGTTCCGTACTATTCTGTTATCGGTGGCTGGGTTATTAAATATCTTGTCGAATATATTATTGGTGACAGCAAACTTTTAGCAGGTGATGACTATTTTACGGGATTTATTTCAGGCGGTTTTTCTGCAGAAATTTGCTTTATTGTATTTACTTTTATAACTTTGGCAATTATTTATGCAGGTGTTAGAAGTGGTATTGAACGTGTATCAAAATTTATGATGCCTATACTTGTTGTTCTTTCACTTATCATTATGATTTATTCTATAACAAGACCGGGAGCAATGGCCGGTGTAAAATATTTTCTTGTCCCTAATGTTAAGAACTTTTCATGGATGACTGTAGTTGCGGCAATGGGACAGATGTTTTATTCACTATCTATTGCAATGGGTATTTTGATTACATTTGGTTCTTATATGAAAAAGGATTTGTCAATTGAAAGCTCAACTAAAAACGTTGAAATCTTTGATACTGCTATTGCCATTATGGCAGGACTTATGATTATTCCTGCTGTTTTTGCTTTCTCAGGTGGAGATCCTAATGCGTTAAAAGCCGGTCCTTCACTTATGTTTATTACAATTCCTAAGATGTTTGAAAGTATGGGACTTAGTACAGCTGTTGGTATACTTTTCTTTACATTAGTACTTTTTGCTGCACTTACAAGTTCAATAGCCTTAACAGAAAGTGCTGTTTCAACTTTTGAGGACGAATTTGGATGGGGAAGAAAGAAATCAACTATTATCCTTGGTGGTATTATGATTGTTCTTGGCAGTCTTTCATCATTTGGCTATGGTCCTTTAGGCAGCATCAAAATTATTGGAATGCAGTTTTTAGACTTCTTTGATTTCTTAACTAATTCAGTAATGATGCCAATTGCTGCATTTGCTACATGTATTCTTGTTTCAAAAATAATTGGTCTTAAGAAAATCGAAGAGGAAGTTCTTCACGGCGAAGGCACATTCCGCAGAAAGAAAATTTTTAACTTTATGATTAAATACCTTTGCCCATTATTTGCGGCAATAATACTTTTAAGTTCAATTGCAAATGCATTTGGATGGATAACAATCTAAGGATTATAAGAGTGCGAAGCACGTAGCAATCTGTGTAATCATATCTTTTTTTAAAACGTACCCCACTATTTCTATTTTTTGAAATGGTGGGGTACGTTTTCTTTTGTTTCAATCTATATGTTGTGTTCAATTAGTAGAATTTGGGGCTACGTACCCAGAGATTTAAGCTTTTTCATATAGCGGGGTACATTTGCCTTTGATTCAAACTATATGTTGTGTTAAATTAGTAGGATTTGGGGCTAACGTACCCCGAAAATATAGAAATTTTATATATCGGGGTATTTTGGTTGCTGACATATACACTATGTTGTGTGAGTAAGTGTAATATTGCTGATTTCGTACCCTGAAATTTAACCAAATCTCTATGTCGGGGTACGCCGTACTTTTTATTTCTCATATTATGCTTTATGGACAATAACTTAACAAACAAATATCTAGAGTATTCTAAATTTAGCTTTGCTTTATCCCTATTTATTTTAAGTGAATGTTTTTTATTTCTTTAAGTCCTTTTACCTACGTAACTTTTTTACGCTAGCCGTTGTTTTAACTTTTACTAACGGATGTGTTGTTGGATTATATAATTCAATAAACCTATGTGAACCTACTCCTTTATTATTTCATCATTGACAGTCATTTTAATAACTATTAAAGTTTCTTTATAGTCATATATATGACTATAATTATTCTACTTTTGTTTAAATAAGTAATAAGGGGTATAAAAATGACTGTTGGCGAAAATATTAAACGTTTTAGGAAAGAAAAAGAATTAACTCAAAAGCAACTAGGTGAATTATGTAATCCGTCAATTTCTGCCGGTACAATAAGAAAATATGAGCTTAGTATTTTGAATCCTAAAATAGAAACTTTACAGAAAATATCCATTGCCTTAGATGTTTCCATAACAGATTTAAATAGCGAATTAGATATGCTATTCAATAGAACATTAAAATATTGTGATGCTATTACTTCTAATGAGCAATCGTTAAATACTTACTTTAATCAATTGAATGATGAAGGACAACTTAAGGCACTTGAAATAATTAAGCTGCTATTAAAGATACCTGAATATAAAAAGTAGAATGTACAAACTATAGAAAATAAAAAATAATATACTTACCCAAGGGGCAAAAAGGGGCGTTATGGCTAACCACTGGAAAGGAGGTTAGCTATGGTTACATATTCTGACTTATTTACTTACACCATTGTTATTTGTACCGTTATATCGCTAGTTTATAATTTGACAAAAAATAAACGCCCTTTGCTTTGGATGGTAAAGGCGTTTATTTGAACATCTTACAAACAAGGCGATTAGGTTTAATCTAACTTTTTTGCCCTTTTGTTAAGTATATTGTAACAGATTCTTGAAAAATTTCAAATATTAATTTGCAGTTATTACTATCCCCAAACTTCTTTGGCTATTTCCTTAACAAGTGTAAGTTTTGCCCACTGTTCTTCTGCTGTTAATTTGTTGCCGATTTCACAAGAAGCGAATCCACACTGAGGACTTAAGTATAATCTGTCTAATGGAATGTATTTCTCTGCTTCATGTATTCTTGCAATTACTTCTTCTCTGTTTTCTAATTCAGGTGATTTAGTTGTAATCAAACCAAGTACTACTTTCTTGTCTCCTGAAACTTTTGCAAGTGGTTCAAAACCGCCTGAACGTTCATCATCAAATTCAAGATAGTAAGCATTTACATTTTCTTCACCAAATAAAATATCTGCAACAGAATCATAAGCTCCGCTGTTAGCATATGTAGAATGGAAGTTTCCACGACATACATGTGTATTGATTACCATATCAGCAGGTGCATTTTTTATTGCCTTGTTATTTATATCTCTATGGATTTTCTGAATTTCTTTTAAACCCTCCTGTGTTGTACCGTATGCCAAATGACCTGACTTGTCAGCCATCATTCCCCATGTGCAGTCATCTAACTGAAGATTTCTACAACCTGCATTGTATAAGTCTTCGATGAATTTTCCGTAAGCCTTTACAATATCTTCTGCAACTTCTTTGTCTGTTCCATAATATTTCAAAGTATGAGGTCTGTTAAATGGCATTGTAAACTGTGCTAAAAACTGTGCAGGCGATGGAATTGTCTGCTTAGCTACTGTATTTTCATCTTCAAACTGCTTAACGAATTTGAAATGTTCTATGAAAGGATGTTCCTTTGTAATTCCGATTTTTCCAACAAGGTATGTATCATCAACCATTGCATCCTCACCGTGGAAAGGTAAACCTGTCTTTGTTGGTGTATGTCCCACTCCGTCGAATCCCCACATAAAATCAAGATGCCATGTTGCTCTTCTAAATTCGCCGTCTGTTATAACGTGGTATCCTAATTCTTTCACTTTAGTAATTAATTCTGTTATGCTTTCATCCTCAACCTTTTTGAGTTCGTCGTACTCTATACTTCCATTGTCGAACTGACTTCTTGCTTCCTTAAGCTTCTCAGGTCTTAAGAAGCTTCCTACAAAATCATATCTAAAAGGTGTCTGTAACTTGCTCATATTTTTTCCTCCTATGCTTGCTCTTTATAATATTTTTTTAATTTCTTATTATTTTATATCTGAAAAAACTTAAATTTTCTCATCATATTTTAAGAAACTTTTTTTATCTGTTCTGTTGCCTTTACCATATTTCGAAGGCTTAAATCTGTTTTCTTTCCCCCTCCATTTCATACTTGTTTGATAGGAGTTATTATACTTAATATATAGTTTATTGAAAAATACATAAAAAAATAGGTTGTTCATAGTTTTAAGCTATAAACAACCTGTTTTCTTAAGTGAATTTATTAATGATTTCCTTATTATTTTAACAGTTTTTTCTTGGAATTTTTTATTGTTTTAAAAAAATATTACTACTCAAAATACTTTTTTAACACTTCTAAATATGTATATCCCAGTCTGCTGATTCTGCCTTTCTTATGGGTAATATAACCTATTCTCATATCACTTTCGTCTGCCAAAGGTACAGCAATAATATCCTTACCATTTAATTTTTTGTCAATAACACCACTACAAACAGTGTAACCATTTAGACCTATAAGCAAGTTAAACAATGTTGCCCTGTCCCTAACTCTTATGTTCTTTTTACGCTCAGAAGCCGAAAAAATTTCTTCCGAAAAATAAAATGAATTATGCTCTCCCTGTTCAAAAGAAAGGTATGGGTATTGCTCCAATTCTTCATTAGTAATCACTGTATTTCCTGCAAGCGGATGTTTTCTGCTAATAAATACATGAGGGCTTGCCACAAATAACTGGTGGAATTCCAAATCATGAGATTTTAAAATTTTCTGAATTACTTTTTCATTAAAATCATTTAAGAACAAAATACCAATCTCGCTTCGCATTCTTGCCACATCTTCTATAATTTCATAAGTTTGTGTTTCTCTTAGGCTGAAATCATATTCGTCCTGACCGTATTTTTTTATTAAATCAACAAAAGCATTAACTGCAAAAGAATAGTGTTGTGTTGAAACGCAAAACTGCTTCTTTCCACCGTTGTTTCCTTTGTACTTATCCTCTAAAATTGCCGCCTGTTCTAACACCTGTCTTGCATATCCTAAGAAATCTTCTCCTTCTTTTGAAAGGCTGATTCCCTTGTTGGTTCTGTTAAATATTACAATATTCATTTCTTTTTCTAACTCATGAATGGCATTAGTTAGGCTTGGCTGGGATATGTACAATCTGTTGGCAGCCTCTGTTATGGTTCCTGTTTCTGCTACTGTTATTGCGTATTTTAATTGCTGTAAAGTCATTTCATCTGCTCCTTTTGTATTTAAAATAAGCTAGTGTTATGATATTTAGTATATTACATATTTATATTTTGAGTAAATTAACACTCTTATTTGTACCATTCTTTGCGTCTTGTTGAAAGATAAGGAATTTCTTTTTGTCTTTTAACAGACTCTTTTAAGTCTATTTCACATACTAATTTGGGCAAGTGCTAATTACTCGCCCAGCCTATATGTTCCGTCTTCCTCTGTTACCACAACAGTTTCATAGAATGTCTTCACTGCCTTTATCATGTTTTCTGTATCTTTCACTCCTGCTGTTTCATAAGGTGAATGCATTGCAAGCTGTGCAAGTCCTATGTCCACTGTATTAAGTGAAATATGGCTGTTTGAAATATTTCCAAGCGTTGAACCTCCCGGAATATCTGAACGGTTTACGTATGACTGAACTTCTACTTTTGCTTTTCTGCAGATTTCTTTAAATATAGCTGCTGATATTGCATCTGTTGTATATTTCTGGTTAGCATTGTATTTTATTACAATTCCTTTATTCATATATGGTCTATTAGTTGGATCTGCTTTCTCCTTATAATTAGGATGAACTGCATGGGCATTATCTGCTGAAAGCATAAATGATGCTGCACAGGCTCTTATAAAATCTTCCTCTGTCTTTTCTGAACACATCACTATTCTTGAAAGTACATCAGAAAGAAATGATGAATCTGCTCCCTGCTTTGTTGTACTTCCTACCTCTTCATTGTCAAAAATAGCACATACATTAACACTGGATTTATTTTCATTATTTTCTTCAATCAAAGCTTTCATACAACTGTATGCACACATAACATCATCAAGTCTTGGTGATGAAATAAATTCATTGTCTGCGCCCCATATTGTTCCGCATTCTCTATTATACAAAAACAAATCTGTACTAATAATATCCTCTATTGCTACACCTGCTTCCATTGCAATTATTTTCTCAAACTTATCTTTTGAAGCAATCTCACCAAATAGCGGAATCATATCTTTCTGTGGGTTATATTTAATTCCATTATTAACATCCCTATTCATATGAATTGCAAGATTAGGTATTACACACAAGTCCCTGTCCACATTTACAAGAACAGGTTTAAGACCACTATTCTCTCTTACAATAACACGTCCTGCTACAGACAACGGTCTGTCAAACCAAGGTGCCATAAGCATTCCGCCATACTTTTCTACATTTAATGTTACGTAATTATTGTCTTCAACCATTTCAGGATTTTCTTTTATTTTAAATGCAGGCGAATCGCTATGTGCTGCTGCTATTTGAAAATTGTAAAAATCCATATTATCAGGCACTTGAAAAGCAATTATTGATGAATCATTTCTTGTAACATAATACTTTCCACCCTGTTCAATCTTCCATTTATTTCTCTCGTTCAATTTTATAAATCCTGCCTTCTCCAGCATTGTTGAAAAATTCTTAACAACGTGAAAAGCTGTAGGACTTTCCTTAATAAAATCCATTAATTCTTTTGATATATCTATTTGATTATCCAACAACATAATCCCTCCTAAACTGATTTTAAAAACTTCCTATAAAAAATATACCCTACACCACTTGTTATTGCTTCCGTCACTGGAAATGTTAGCCAGAATACATTTAATCCAAATCAGCTTCATTGTAGTATTACATTTTTTTAATGTCAACGGAAAAAAGGCAACTCCAAAAATTAATTTGAAATTGCCTAATTTTATAATATTTAATTAACTTAAATATCTTATATAAATTTTTGAATCTTGCTTATTAACACATCAAGAAAACCTGTTGACTGTAAGAACAGAATCACCATTATTACAGGCATAATATAACGAATCATAACATTGTACAATTTCTTACGTGAAAACTTCTTGCCATTTAGTTCCATTTCTTCTACAATCCATGAAGGCTTGATTATCCAACCAATAAGAATTGCTGACAACAATGAAATAAAAGGCATAAGGAAGCTGTTACTAATGTAATCCATAATATCCAAAAGCTGACCTGTGCTTCCGTTTGGAAGTTTTACTTCCACATAGAAAATACTGTAACCTAAAGCTATAACTGCTGTTGCAATTAAATAAATAATAGATAAAACGCCTGTTGTTTTCTTTCTCTCTGTATGGAAAAGTTCCATACAGTTAGCAGTAATTGATTCCAGTACTGAAATACATGAAGTTAATGCTGCAAAACCTGCCAATAAGAAGAATAACAAACCTACTATTCTACCTGCCATTCCCATTCTGAAAAATACATTTGGAAGTGACACAAACATAAGTCCCGGACCTGCTGACATTCCATCAAGTCCTGAGAAAACAAATACGGCAGGAATAATCATCATACCGGCTAAGAAAGCAACTCCTGTATCCATAATTTCAATCTGTGATACTGCTTTATTAAGATTAACATCCTTTTTTACATAAGAACCATATGTAATCATAATTCCCATTGAAACGCTTAATGAGAAGAATAACTGACTCATTGCATCCAATGAAACCTGAAGGAATTTCTGAACTGTAATTCCTGACATATCAGGTGTCAAATAAACTTTCAATCCCTGAAGACCTGTTCTAACTGTTCCGTCATCTAATGTTGTCTTTAGAGTTAATGAGAAAATAGCAATTCCAACTACCATAACCAAAAGAACCGGCATGATAAACTTTGAAACTCTCTCTATTCCCTTTTCTACGCCGTTATATACAATAATTGCTGTTAAAAGCATAAATACAATACCGTACCAAACTGATGAAGGTGATGTAATAAAGTTAGTAAAACAATTGTCTGCAACTGCTTCCTTTCCTGAACCTAAAATATAAATAGCAATATATTTTAAAATCCAACCACCTATTACAGCATAATAAGTCATAATAATAACCGGCACAATAAAAGTAATCACACCTAAAAACTTCCATTTCTTTCTCATTGATTCATATGCATAAATGGCACTTTTTCCTGTTTTTCGTCCAATGGCAATATCTGTTGTTAACAATGTAAAACCGACTGTTAAAACAAGTACCAGATAGATAATAAGGAAAAGTCCGCCTCCATCCTTTGCTGCAAGATATGGGAATCTCCAAAGATTTCCTACACCTACGGCACTTCCTGCTGCAGCAAGAACGAATCCTATCTGCCCGCTAAATCCACTTTTTTGTTTCATAATTTTTCTACCTCTTAAATTTTTTATTTTCTACTTTTTTATATTTAAAATATTAAGCCAGTGAAGTTAAATTGTACCATATTTAAGGTCTTTTAACAACATTACATAAAGTTTAATATTTGTTAATTTTTTTAATAAAGCAAAAAATCCTGACAAGTTTTCTTTTTTACAGCTTAACCTGTCAGGATATTTTAATAAATTTATTTAATTTTTTTATTTGACATAATATACTCTGTTTTCTTTTCTTGGTGCTGCCTTTGGTTCATCACCTTCAACATAACCTAATGCGCAATGACCGATACCAACATATTCTTCTTCAATGCCTAATGATTTAAGAAATTCTTTGCCCCATTCTGTTTCAAATTCTTCTTTTGCCCGGTGAATCCAACAACTTCCAATTCCTAAGTCGTGAGCTGCCAACATAAGATTTCCCATTACAAGACTTCCATCATAAATTCCTGTAGGCCAATCCTTCTTTGCCAAAACGATTAGCATTGCAGGTGCTCCATAGAACGGATCAAAACCTTCTTCCCAACCACCTATTTTGCAATTCATTTCAGAGATTTTGTCACGTAATTCCTTATTTGTAACCTGAATAATTATAGTGTTTTGAGTCCCTTTTCCACTTGCAGCATAAAGACCGGCTTCGATTATTTTGTCAATAATCTCCTGTGGCACCATATCTGCCTTATACTTACGAATACTTCTTCTTTCTTCCATTGCCTTTAAAACATCGCTCATTCTTTATTCCTCCTTTAAATTTGATTCCATATTTCTCATTTTAGCACATATTTTTCAAGAAAAATTTCAAAATCAACATCTGAATTAGATTTCATATGGTCATGATTTCTGTTTTTGGAAGTGAAATTGCTCCAAGCTTTAATGTGTATCTAATGCAAAGCTGTGGAACTGAAACACCAATAGCTTTTAATTTTTTGTAACTTTTTTATGTTTTGTCTTAATTTTTGTAACTTATCTTTTTATTTTTAATGTTCTTAAATATTCTTTTTGCTCTGGTGTAATTCTATAACTTTCTATCGATTTTTGAATTGCCTTATTGTGTGTCCACACATCAAGTTTTTTCTCTTCAATGAAAGGAATAATGCTGTCATATTGCTTTGCTAAAGCTGTTGCAAAATACCATGCGCGCATCATATTAACGTAATATTCTTCTGACTGAACTGCTGCAACTTTATTAGCATATTCAATTTTAAAATTGTCATCCAAATAGTGTTTCATAAGCATACTAATTCCAAAACGGATTGTGTATGGCTGGTCTGATTTTATGTATTTGTTAATTTTTTCAAGGAAGTCTTCCAAATTCTTCTTTACAATTCGAAGTGACAGCAAATCACACGTAGCCCAGTTGTCTATGTATGGAAGAAACTTCTCCAACTCTATTATTAATTCATCATAATCTTTAATCTGTTCAAGCAACATTCCATGGAGATTATTTTCTTCATAATATTTGTGGGGAAGCACCTTCATGAACTCCTTTGCTTCTTCTGTTTTTCCAAACTGCTTTGCGTAACTTCTAAGTGCCGGAGTTCTGACACCTATAACCTTCTCCTTGTCTATCGTTGGCATTAATTTGGCGTGAAAATCTCTATATTTCAAGTCCTGTAATTCAAAAAGCTGTTTTTGTACTTTAACTGCTATATCTTCTTTCATAATCTGCTCCTAATACTTTTTGTCGTACAAATATTATAGCATTGTTTTTTTGTGTGGTATATTATTTTCAATGTTTTGTTTGAAATGTAATTAGTATATTTGAAGATTTCTCTTCGCATTTTCCGTAATTCTTAAAAAGAAGCTTCTCTAGGCAGAACAGCTCACACCAAAGTTTTCGCTTTAGCGTGGACTGTTCCTTTATCATTATTTACAGATAGCCAATTTATTTCTTCACCTTTACAGTCTTGACTGCCGACCATTTTCCATAAACATACTTTCCGTTTACAATTCTGTAAGCTCTAATTTTTACGTATGCTTTTTTCTTTTTAATGTTGGTAATCTTCTTTGTTGTGTATGTTGTTTTTGTTGTCTTTACTGTTACTGCCTGCTGTTTTTTCTTTTTCTTGTTTTTCAATTTTTTGTTGTTTCCATATTTAATCCGGAAGCCTGTAACTCCGGCAGTCTTTGTTAATGTAAGTTTGATTTTCTTACCCTTTGCATTTTTTGCTGTTTTAATTTTTACAGTACCTACAGGTGGATTTTGTGGTGACTTAATAGCATTCTTTAATGCTGTTGCTGCACTGTTTACTGTTGCCTGTGAAGGATTATACTGTGATGCAACTGTTGCTGCCTGACTATATGCAGCATTTACATTAGGATATACTGTCCAATAGCCTTTGTTGCTATTTACATCACCTACTGCTCTAAGTAATTCTGTCTTGTCTGCCAAATTAATTTTTGAAACACCTGTTGCCTGGTAAGTATCAATTCCTACATCAGCACCATAACCAAATAAAGTAAACATTACTCTGATTACATCACCATTCTTTACTGTTACTTTATCTCCTGACTGGTAGATGTTTCTTACTGTTGGGTTTGTGCTGTCCTTGCCGTCTTCTCTGTTAAATGTCTTACCACTATATACTGCACTGTTATTTACAGTAAATACCCAACCTGACATTCTCCAGTAATCACCTTCTCCAAGAGCTGTATCTGAATTACCAAGATTCTTGTTTGTATTTGGTGCACTAATGCCTTTTCCTTCGTGAAGTAATCCATCATCCTGACCAATATATGAATAAGTATATACATCCTGCATATTGGCAATTTCATTAGGTATGTTTGCCACTCTGCTATTGTCTGCACCAAGAATTGATGTTAAATACCAACCACTTGTTGTTGAATAATAATAGTTTAATGTATTATCATTCATATATCTGTCGATTACTGTTTTAACCGTGTCTCCATTGTTAATTGTCACCTGAACAGGTTCAGTATAAAGTCCCTGACCTATTGATAATTTTTCGACAGTAAGTGTAACTTTACCTGTTGAAGCTGCCTTTGTTTCCTTAGGCATTACAACAATTGATGTTGCCATAAGAGCTACACTTAATACTACTGATAATGCTTTTTTCATTTCAAACTTTTCTCCTTATATTTTTGACTAACCCTAACTTTATTTTTCAATAAAATTAGCTTTGTAAATATTTTATTTTAAAACCTATATTTGTATATAGTCATTTATTTAACTTTCCTACATTTTAACTTTCCTACATTTTAACTTTCTTAATTTTTGAATAAGCTCCATAAACATTAGTTTCTTCATCTAACTTATAAGCTCGAATTTTAAAACTATATTTATTTCCCTTCTTTAAGCTAATAACAGCTTTTACTGTTTTTGCTTTCTTAACTGTCTTTACGGCTTTGAATTTACCGGAATTAGTTTTCATATATACTACATAACCTGCTACATCTGAAATCTTCTTCCATTTAAGTGTAACCTTCTTGCCCTTCTTCTTTGCTGACTTAATTTTTACTTTTGCAGGCTTAGTTACTACAGGTTTTGATACATTTACAGTACATGTTGCAACTACCTTACCATCTGCTGAAACTGCGGATATATAAGTTGTTCCGGCTACATCAGCTGTAACATTTCCTGACTGGTCAACTGTGGCAATTGATTCATTAGCTGAAATCCACTTAATGTTTTTATTACTTGCATTTGAAGGATTTACTGTTGCATCCAACTTAAAAGTTCCACCCGGATTAAGATTTATTTCATTACTATTAAGTGTAATGTTTGTAACAGGAGTTTCCACTTCGATGAAAAATTCTGTTTTTAATCCATTATGAGTTGTTGCTGTTATAATTGTACTTCCACTATTCTTTGATATTACAACACCATTTGAATCTACTGTGGCTACTGAATTATTACTGCTTGTCCACTGAACATTCTTATTTGTTGTATCACTTGGAGTAATTTTAACCTGTAACTGACGAGTCTGGTTTAGCCCCATAGTTACTGTTTTATCTCCAACTCTTTCAATACCTCTTGCATCGATTCCATCGACACGAACAGTACATTTAGCTTCAAAACCACCTTCTTCAGTTGTGATAACTATATCTGCATTTCCTTCGGAAACACCTGTTACAACACCATTTGCATCTACTGTAGCTACTTTTTCATTTAAACTCTTAAAAGTAACATTAGTATTTGTTGCATTGCTTGGAAGTACAGAATATCTAATCTTTCCACTTCCACCTACAAACAAACCCATATGCTGATAGTCATTTGCCACTTCAATACCTGTTACAGATTCAGGAATTATTACTGCTTCTGATTCTTCACTAACTGAATTGCTGTAAAGATTTGCATCAGCAGCATTTTCATCCACAATTGCTTTTACAGTATAAACGTATTTACCTGAAGTTAAATCTTTATCTTCAAAAGCTGTATCTGTTCCTTCATATATATCATTAACAATACCTGTACTTTTGTTATATCTTGACAAAACATATGAAGAGGCATGAGCTACTTTTTTCCAGTTAACATTGATGATTTTGTCATTTCTAACTGCTGTAACTTTAGACTTATCAAGTTCTTTTGAAACATAAACAACACATGTTTTCTTAACATTTGGATTATCCTTTGAAGCAATTGTAATATCTGCTCTTCCTACAGATTTTCCTTCTACAACACCATTCTTTACTTCTGCCACTGCTTCATTTGATGAGCTCCAAACAACGTCTGTCTGGCTTGTGTTAGAAGGTGCAAGGTTGTACTCAAGCTCAACTTTGTTGTCTTCTTCCTTATCTAAATTAAGCTTTTTGCTGGTGTAATTTAAATTAATACTTTCTACAGGAACATTAGTCTGGTCATATACCTGTATCTCATAAATTTCAAAACAGTATGCGCCAAAAGTAATACCCTGTAATCTTAAATGTGATGTTGTTACTGCTTCTTTTAATCGAATATTTCTATATTCTGATGCTATACCACTGGTTACTTCGTACATGTCTGTCCATGTTTCACCGTCATCTGAAATCTGTAATTTGTAACCTTTCATATAGCCACCGCCCCATTTAACTTTTACTGTATCAAAAGTCTGTGGGCTGTTCCAACTTAAAGTTATGTTTTCGTTAGCTTTTTCTTCATCAGTTACTGTTGGATCCTGAATGTACTCTGTTCTCCACATAGTGCCTTCATCGCCGTCAATTGCTTTTTCTGCACTGTTTTCACCATCATCACTTGATGATACTGCTGTGGCATTTTCTGCAAGATTAGGCATTTCTTTTTCTTCAACGCTTCCTACTGTAAAAATCTGCCATTCGTACATACAATAACCGTATATTTCCATTGTTCTTTCTTCTAATTCGATTTTTACATATCTTGCATTAGTTGGTGCAAAATCATATTTAAATCTTCCTTTTTCTCCTGCTTCTTCTGATGCAACTTCCATCCAGTCTGTTTTGTTTTCAGAAACATAAATTTTATATTTCTTTGCTGCTGCATTTTCCCAATATAGTACGACCTTATCAATTTCATAACTTCTTCCTAAATCCATACTCCAGGTTTGTGGATCTTCATAAGGATTGTCTTTATTCGAACTTACACATGCTGTCTGGTATCCTCTTTCAAGATTTCCATCTGTTAAAAAGTCTGGTTTATTGTATTCATTAGTATTGAAAGAATTAGAAACATTAACCGTTCTGTTATAAGCTACATTTCTACCTAATGGTTGACCTTCGTAAGCAAACGCAGGAGTGTATAATGTGGCAACCATTGTGGCAACACTTAATAAACACGCTACTAATTTTTTCATTTTGCCTCCTTTTTAAATAATAAAAGGCTATCTTTTTGCAGGATGATACGACATACCTCCTATGCCCACCCCTCAAAAAGACAGCCTTCTAATTAGTTCTCTTTTTTGATGTTTTTAATTAATTATTTACTTGATTTTAAGTTTTTTCTTGAATACCTTAATAGCTTTCTTGTTGCCCTTAAGTTTAGTCTTCTTTGCTTTGATATTCTTCTTAACTTTACTACTTAAAGCATTTTTCTTTACAGTCTTAAGCTTTTTGCCCTTGAATGTAATCTTTTTAATCTTGTTGTCCTTTGTAAATGCCTTAGCCTTAATAGTCTTAACTGACTTGCCCATTACTACCGTCTTAAGCTTTGTACATTTCTTGAATGCATTCTTTCCAATAGTAGTTACCTTGCTGCCAATTGTAAGCTTTTTAAGTGCCTTACATCCTGCAAAAGCGTTGTTTCCGATTGTTATTACATTCTTGAAATTAATCTTGTTTAACTTCTTACAATTACTAAATGCAGCCTTACCAATAACCTTAACATTGGCACCAAATGTAACTTTCTTAAGCTTCTTCATTGCCTTAAATGCATTGTCACCTACTTCTGTTACATTTAATCCATATCCCTTAAAGTTAGCTGTGTTTGGAACTGTAACCTTAGTTAATTTGCTCTTCTTAGCTGCTACTACACCGATAAGTTTTGTTCTACCTGATGTAATTGAATCAATTGCTGTTACTCTGTAAATGAAATCACCTACTGTATATTCCATTCCAACGTAAACACCATACTGTGTACGAACCTGATCATCTAATGATGTCTGGTCACCCTTTGGTGTTTCAGGATAACTAGTTTTTGAAGCTGCCTGAATCTTATTCCATTCATCTGTGCAATTCTTGATTTTTTCGTCAAAATACTTATCGTCAGTATCATCTGAACCTAAAGTCTTTGAATTATCAACTTTAGGCTGTTCTTTTACGATAGTCTTATCAGCTATTGCATCATCACTTGGCTGTTTAACATTTTCATTCTTATTAGCCACAATTAAACCAGTACTTGGATCTGTTGGATATGCATCCTTTCCATCTCCTCCGTCCTTTGAATAGTCATAGTTATCAGGTAATGATACTGATGTTTTGTTACGGTAGTATAATAATCTCTGGATAGCATAACCACCCTTTTTACCTGATACTGTCTGTGAAGTTTCACCTGTTGTAATACCACAACCTGTACCATTAATAATTCTGTTAATACCTACCTTTGGTCCGCTACCGTTGGCGATTTCTACAATACATGCATTTTCAATTAATACATCATCTGCATTAGGAACTTCAATGGCATTATCTAAGAAAATTTCTGCTCCGTTAGTGTTAATGAATACATCGTAAACACCAAGACCTACTGCGTAGTGGTGTTTAACATTATTTGCTACTTTGTATGCTGAATATCCCTTAACTGTATTATTATGTGACATCCATTCTTTCTGAACCTGTGGATCATAACATTTTTCATTCTGTAAGAAGAATGTCTTACCATATTCACCTCTCCAGATAACATCGTATTTCTGGAAATGTTCAATAAATAAACCATAAGCTGTTACGTTATCGCCATTTACAACAAGGCCGTGATCTGCTGTATTTTCATACCAACCTGTGTTATCACCGTGGTCAGCTCTCCAAATCCATGTTTCATCAATAATAGCATTGTTACTGTTAACAACTATACATGAACCTGTTGTTCCAAGGTCGCCTGTTCCACCTACCCTACAGATAACATCCTGTAATACACAAGGGTTATTTGAATGGTCAACATTTGCTCCTTCATATCCTACTTCTAATAATGTATTTGTATGTTTTCCGGCATCTAAAATTACGCCTGCAATTTCAACACCACCGATATCGTAATTTCCTTCTACCTTTGTATAGTCACTGTTCCACTTTTTACCAGCTACTCTGATAAATGTATCTGTATTCTTATCAGATGAAGTAAATGTAGCCATACCAAGACCAAGAACTATTGTGTTTTCATGTGTTACTTCAATAGCTTTGTCTAATTTGTAAATACCAGGCTGAAGAAGAAGGTTATAACCTTTTCCTAAAGCTGCATTAATTGTGTCTGCTGTATCTACATCAGGGTTAGCAATATAGAAACTGTCTAATCCTAATGATTTACCTTTACCCATATCATTTTCTGACCATGAAACGCCTGTCGTATCTTTTCTTACTGCAGGTACAAATACCTTGTAACTATCTGTATCTTCATCGAAGTATAAGAATGGTTTTTCTCTTGTTGCATCTGTCTTGTCTAATACTGTTGTACAGCCGTTAGTTGCCCAGTTTGAAATACCATTATTCTGTAATAAGCTTCCACCTGCGTTAAAGTAGTTACCACTGTTATCCTTTAATGTTGTTCCATCAACATTCTTGCATCCCTGAACAACCTGGTTCCAGTTAATACCATATATAGAACCATTTTCTGTCTGCTTTGTTGTAAATTCACAGTTTCTGTAGTAATACTGCTGCTGACACCATGAACCTACTGAATCATGGAACTTTGTATCAGAAATATATCCTCCGCTGGCCCAAGCATTGTCTCCCCATGTCCACTGAAGTAATGTCTGTCTTTCTACATTAAGTCTTCTTGCAGGAGCTGCCTGTGATACTGCCCACTTAAATGAATCTTCCCAATAGTTAGGATTTTCTGTTGTCTGTGCAATAGTAAAGTTTTCAACGTCAACCCAGAAGTTACATGTTACGTTACCATTAGCTAAAGCTGCTGGCGTTTTAATATTCTTTAATCTTACATCGTAAGGTGTTTTTCCTAAACCAATAACCTGTGTGTAGTAACCTACATCATACGCATCTGCTGCTGTTTCTGTATAATCACCAGGTTTAAAAGCGAATGCGTAACGGTTCTTACCAAACTGATCATAATGCTGATATCCAAAGATTTCATTTACCTTATCAGAAATTGCATCCTTGTCATCTGCATCGTTAAATACGTATACATTCTTACCAAACTTAGAAATTTCCAATGAATATGGTTCTGATTCTTCTCCATTAACATTACCGTTAACTGCCTGAACTTTGTAATAGTTCTTGTATTTTGATGTTGTGTTTGGATTTGTATCTGTATAACTTGTTTTTGCTCCGTCTATTGAATCAATTAATTTGTATTCTGCATAACGGCCTTCTGCCCTGTAAATATTATATGACTTAGCATTTGCTGCCTTATTCCATGTAATAGTCTGAGTGCCTGTCTTGTCATTTCTCGTAACATCTGTTATTTCAGCTTTAGCCGGTTTAGTCTGAGATAATGTTGTTGTAAATGCAATTTCACTATCTGCATATGCACTGTATGAACCTGCTTCCTTAGTATTAGTAATTGTTCTAACCTTAAAGAAGTATTGCTTTTCTGATAAAAGATTATTTACAGTCACCTTATTCTTTGTTGTTAAACCTGCTGATCTGTAATTTCCATTTTCTGAAGTTGAATACATAACTTCAAATGCTGAATAAATATGTTCCTTTGGTGTTGTCCATGAAACCTGAACGCTATCACCTGAAACATCAGATAATGTTACTTTTCTTGCTTTCTTTGGTTCATCACCTGTATACATAATGAATTTTTCTTCATTGCCAACCTTATCTCCTAAGTGATACTTTGAACTTACCGCAAGCTTTGTATGTTCTGTTCCTTCTTCGTCTTTGTACTTTCCTAATGTAAATATTTTTTCATCTGCACTGCTACCAAAAGAAACTGTTCCATCATCATTGTGCTGGATTCTTACTGATTCCCATCCTGTTGGTGCGTAATCATTTGCTACTGTTCTAGCGTCCTGATAAATAACATCAGCAGCATTTGCTGCCCAAACAGTATTTCTTGACTTGGTAGCGAAGTTAACTACTTCGTTAGCCTTGTCATCAATTCCATTATTTTTATACGTTCCATAATATGTGGTGAATTTTCCATCGTCACTTACATTGTTGATAGATGTAAATTTCTTATCTACCAAGATTGGATCATTCTTTACACCACTAACAGTAATTATGTTTCCGTTTGCTACATTAACAAAGAAAACTTCTGCGTGGATTGTTGCCTCTTCGGCACCGTCAATTGCATCTGTGCTTGTTGCTGCTGATGCTGCCATTACAGTCATATTAAATGTCTGTGATGTAAATAACATTGCAACTGCCAAAACAATTGACAATAAAGATTTGTACATCTTTTTCATCTTCATTTTTCTTCCTCCTAAATAAATTCAAACAATAAAAACACTATTCTCTTTTTTGTGTAAGGTTGACATTAAAACGTTTTTATTTTCTTATATTTTAGCACTTATTGATATATTTTTTCAAATTCGAAAATGTTTTTAAGCACTCTACACAAATAGTCTCTTTGTTTTTTTTGCACTTTGCATATATATTTTATTGTTTTTTTTATTGTTTTTCTTGTTTTTTATTAATTGGCATTTTTTGTCGCAAAAACGTTTTTATTGGTTTTTGCTTAAAAATGTCTTTTCTTTTTACTAATAATTCTGTTTTATTTTACTAATAATGGTGTTTTCTTTCACTAAACTCTCTCTTTTTCGCCACTTTTAAGCAAAAAAGAACAGCCGGATTTAATTCAAAAATCAATCTGACTGTTCCTTTTTTATAAATTTAATCTAATGCTAATATTCCATTTGTAGCTATTACTTCTTAAATTTAACTTTTCGGTTAGACCACTTACCATAATAAACTTCTCCATTTACTACTTTGTAAGCCCTGACCCTGATAAAGTACTTCTTGTTAGCCTTTAATTTCTTAATTGTAAATTTGGCTTTCTTATAGTTCTTTACCTTTGCTTTTTTAAATTTCTTTGATGTTGATATCATTACCTGATATCCTTTTACACCCTTTGCTGTTTTTAATGTAACTTTTAATTTCTTAGCACTTCTCTTCTTAGTTGCCTTTTTAATTTTAACCTTTGGTACCTTTACGGTTTGTGCAGTTTTTGTAGTTACAATTTCTGTTGTGGAAACTGTAGGTGTTTCCTTTGATGTTTCAGGTTTAGTTGTCGTTCCTGTTTCTGACGGAGCAATTGTTGTAGGTGTCTGTGTTGTTGGCACTACTGTTGTAGCCTTTTCTGTTGGTGCTACTGTTGTTGGCACTACTGTCGTAGCTTTTTCCGTTGGTGCTACTGTTGTTGGTGCCTGTGTTGTTGGCACTGCTGTTGTAGCTTTTTCCGTTGGTGCTGCTGTTGTTGGTGCCTGTGTTGTTGGCACTGCTGTTGTAGCTTTTTCTGTTGGCGCCTGTGTTGTAACTGGCTCTACTGTTGTTGTTTTTTCTGTTGGTGCTACTGTTGTAACTGGTGCCACTGTTGTTGGCTTTGAACCTGTGCCATCCTTAAATGTATATGTTATCT